>Ga0098068_1000159_pt1 | contig 28341 bp, 24 predicted proteins | sample 26BtaG_FD_75059 | JGI IMG/M metagenome (GOLD analysis project Ga0098068, IMG submission 75059) | Marine viral communities from Cariaco Basin, Caribbean Sea - 26B_WHOI_OMZ_CsCl | ecosystem: Environmental > Aquatic > Marine > Oceanic | place: Caribbean Sea: Cariaco Basin | collected 2014-11-09 | reverse complement strand
CGGTTTTCAGTTGGTCACGGCTGACACCAAGCTGATCTGCCGCCGCCTGCTTGAGCGTTTCGCGGGCACTGGCGCCTGCCTGGCGCATCCGATCAAACCCGTCACGCATGGAAGACGAGCCGCCGGTGACCTGCAGGTCGAGAAACTTGGACATATGGCCAACGATTTCCCCCAGAGAGTGCTGGAAGTCCGAGGCATCATAGCCGCGACCGGGCAGGGCTTCGGACATCATGGCGCTGTTGTAATAGGCCTTGGCTGCGGGGCCGTGCAGGACCGTGACCTTGGCTGGATCGACGTCCAGTTCCTCGGCGATCAGGCTCGCCCAGGAGGATTTCACGCCCTGTCCCATCTCGGCCCGTGGCGCAATCAGGGTGACACCGGATTGATCGACAAAGACAAAGGGGTTCAGCACCGCGCGCCCATCTTTTTCCTCAAGCGGATTGGGGGCGGGTTGATGGTATTTGTAGGTGCCAAAGGCGACGCCACCAACAATGGCAGCAGAGCCGATGAGAAAGCTGCGGCGGGCGATCTTGCGAATGCTGGCCATGACTCAGGCCTCCTTCATCATCTTGGCGGCGTCGTGGATGGCGGCGCGGATACGGGGATAGGTCCCGCAGCGGCACAGGTTGCCCTGCATCGCTTCGTCGATTTCGGCGTCACTGGGCGAAGGGTTTTCCGCCAGGAGGCTCGCGGCCTGCATGATCTGGCCGGACTGACAGTAGCCACATTGCGCCACCTGATTGGCCACCCAGGCCTGTTGTACAGCGGCCATTGTCTCGGGGGTGCCGATCCCTTCGATGGTGGTGACGTCGCCCCACACATCGGACAATGCCACCTGACAAGAGCGAACCGCCTCGCCATCGATATGCACTGTACAGGCACCGCAGGCGGCAACGCCGCAGCCGAATTTTGTGCCGGTCAGACCGACTTCATCGCGCAGAACCCACAGGAGCGGTACGTCGTCTGGCAGATCAACCTGATGTGTGATCCCGTTGATGCGGAGGGTCGTGGACATGCTGTGTCCTTTCTGAGCTGGCTGCAGGGCTTTCTGACAAAATGGGCTAAACTGTCAGGATGTCAATTGACAAATTTCGCCCCAACTGTCAGAAGCAGGTCATGGACATGCCGCAGATCGATCCCAAACAGCGCAACATTCTGGAATCCGCCTGGGCGGCCTTTGCGACCTATGGGTTTCGCAAGACGTCAATGGACGACATTGCCAAACGGGCAGGGATGTCGCGGCCTGCGGTCTATCTGCATTTCAAGAACAAGACCGCGATCCTCAAGGCGCTGATTGATGCCTATTACGCAGATACCTCGGAGGCGGTCCGTTCCGCGCTGACTGCCGAAGGCCCGATAGAGAGCAGGATCCTGTCAGCCTTCGAGGCCCAGGGCGGAGCGGCGATGGAGGCGATGCTGAGCACGCCGCATGGAATGGAGACACTGGAGGCGAGCCTGAGCACCGCAGCCGACCATATCGAAGCAGGCGAAGCGCAGTTGCGTGCGGTCTATGCCGAATGGCTGGAAGAGATGGATCGTGCAGCTGCCGTGCGGCTGCCGGGTCCGCCTGCGGATGTCGCGCGCGCCTTTTGCAGCGCGATGAAGGGGGTAAAGCATACCTCGCCCGATTATGCCGCCTACCGTGCGGGCGTGCGGCAGCTCGCGCTGTTGGTCGCCGCTGCGCTGGTCCCGCGATAGGGCTGGCAGGCCATGGTTTGGCCTGCCGCTTTTTGGCTCTGCGTCAGAGCGAGGTGCGCAGGTGCCAGAGTTCGGGGAACAGTTCCACCTCCAGCATCCGTTTCAGATAGCTGACCCCACCGGTGCCGCCGGTGCCGCGTTTGAACCCGATCACCCGCTCTACCGTGGTCACGTGGTTGAAGCGCCAGCGGCGGAAGTAGTCCTCGAAATCCACCAGCTTTTCGGCCAGTTCGTAAAGATCCCAATGCGCCTCGGTGTTGCGGTAGACCTCGCTCCAGGCGGCTTCGACCGCGGGGTGGGGTGTGTAGGCCTCTGACAGATCACGGTTCAGCACCTCGGCGGGCAGATCAAACCGCTTGGCCAAGCTGCGCAAGGCCACATCATATAGCGATGGATGGCTCAGCTCTTCCTCCAGCAAGGCCAGAATGTCGGGGCGGTGGGCATGAGGGCGCAGCATGGCCTTGTTGCGATTGCCCAGCATGAACTCGATCTGGCGGTACTGGTGCGACTGAAAGCCAGAGCTTTGGCCCAACTCATCCCGAAAGGCGGTGTAGTCCGAGGGCGTCATGGTGCGCAGCACGTCCCAGGCGGAGTTCAGCTGCTCAAAGATGCGGGCAACGCGAGCGAGCATCTTGAAGGCCTCGTGTGGTTTGTCCTCCAGCAGGCGGCTGCGCGCGGCGGTCAACTCGTGGATGGCGAGGCGCATCCATAGTTCCGAGGTTTGATGCTGGATGATGAACAGCATCTCGTCATGGGTGTTGGTCCAGGTTTTCTGCGCGTTCAGCAGCGTGTCGAGCGACAGGTAGTCGCCATAGGACATGCGCCCGTCAAACGACATCTGCGCGCCTTCCTTGGCGGGATCATAAGGGGTGGACATGGAAAGGCTCCTTGGTGTTCCGGTAGTATATCAGATTGCGGAAACAGGGGCCTTTCTGGTGTTGAGCGTGCCACATTGGGCCAGCCGTCGCCACAGAGCGACCCAGCCCGCAGGACGGCAGAGCGGCACGCGATATGTGTGATGGCGGATCATCAGATCAGGTGACGGCGTTGCGCGTTTTATACTCTGGCCGATCCCAGAGTGCGTTGGTCATCACATCTTCGATGATATCAACAGCGGCCCGCACGTCGCCCTCGTCAATATAAAGCGGGGTAAAGCCAAAGCGCATGATGTCAGGCGCGCGGAAGTCGCCAACCACGCCACGGGCAATGAGCGCCTGCATGGCGGCGTAGCCTTCGTGGAAACGGAAAGAGACCTGGCTGCCACGGCCCTCCCCGTCACGGGGGGAGGCAAGGGTGAGATCGGGGCAGCGGGCTTCGACCTCAGTGATGAACAGATCGCAAAGTTCGATCGATTTGGCGCGCACATCGGCCATGTCGGCCATGTCCCAGATATCCATCGACGCCTCAAGCGCGGCGAGTTGCAACACAGGGGGGGTGCCGACCCGCATACGTTCGATGCCGTTGCCGGGCTTGTAGTTCAGGTCGAAATCAAAGGGTGCGGCGTGGCCCAGCCAACCGGACAGGGCCGGGCGGGCGGCATCTGCGTGGCGGGGGGCGACGTAGATGAAGGCGGGGCCACCGGGGCCGCTGTTGAGGTATTTATAGGTGCAGCCGACCGCGAAATCCGCCTTGCACCCCGCCAGATCCACCGGCAGCGCGCCTGCGGAGTGTGCCAGATCCCAAACCGTCACAACACCCGCAGCATGGGCCTGTTCTGTCAGCGCCTTCATGTCGTGTTTGCGTCCGGTGCGATAATCGACTTCGGTCAGCATCAATACGGCGACGTGATCGGTGATATGGGCGCTGACCTCCTCCGGTGCCACAACGCGCAGCGTGTAGTCGGGGCCCAGCGATTTCACCAGCCCCTCGACCATGTAAAGGTCGGAAGGGAAGTTGCCGCTGTCGGACAGAACCACCTTGCGGGTGGGGTTCAGTTCCAGCGCGGACGCAACAGCCTGATAGACTTTGATCGACAGCGTGTCGCCCATCACGACGTGACCCGGTTCCGCCCCGATCAGCCGGGCAATCCGGTCGCCGATTGCCGTGGGTTTCTGCATCCAGCCGGCCTTGTTCCAGCCGGTGATCAGCATTTCGCCCCATTCATCCTCGATTGTGTGGCGCACACGTTCCGCAGTGGCGCGCGGCATCGGCCCCAGCGAATTGCCGTCGAGGTAAATCATGCCTTCCGGCAGCGCGAACATGGCCTTGGTTGCGGCGAAATCAGTCATCGGATCCCCATCAGTTGATGAGCGGACGGGTGCCTTGCTCATTTGTTTTATGCTTAAAGCTTTTATCGTCGTATCCGATATTCAAAACCCTGTCCAGCGCTTTGGGGCAGCGTATTGGGCCGGGCTTTGAACTGAGGTTTGAACTGGGCTTGGCAGTTTGCTGATCAGGTCTGACCACCTGCAATTTCGATGGTCTGCCCGTTGATCGACTGCGAGCCGGGGCCGCAAAGCCATAGCAGCGCTGCGGCCACTTCATCCGGCAGGATCAGGCGTTTGTGGCGATTGGCAGAGACCATGATCTTGAGCGCATCTTCTTCACTGACGCCAGCACGCTGGGAGATAGAGGTCACGTTCCGGTCGATAATCGGGGTGTCGACGTAGCCGGGGCAGAGCGCGTTGAACGTGTAGGGGGTGCCAAGATAATCCTCGCTCAGCGATCGTGTCAGGCCGATGAGCCCATGTTTGCTGGCCGAATAGCAAGGGGCCCCCTGCAACCCGCGCAGCCCCGCAATGGAGGAGACGGTAACAACGCGGCCCCAATCGGTCTGGCGCATGGACTTCATGGATTCGCGGATGGTCAGAAAGGCGCCGTCCAGATTGGTCGCCATCATGTTGCGCCAGAATTCCATCGACATCTTGTGCAAGGCCTTGCCCTCGGCAATGCCTGCATTGGGCACACAGATCTGGATCGGCCCCCGGGCGGCAGTGGCGGCGTCGATCTTGGCGATGACATCTGCCTCGTCCCGGACATCCATCGCGAGCGGATGCAGGCCATCTGTCGCGACCTCTTCCAGCACCTCCTGTCGGCGGCCGGTAATCGTGACCTCAGCCCCCTGATCGGCGAGCGCCTTTGCCATAGTGAGGCCGATGCCTGTGCCGCCGCCGGTGATCAACGCGTGTTTTCCCTGAAGTGTCATGGCTTTGCCTCGCTTATTGTGGAACGCGCACGGTACATGTGACCGCGGCCTCTGGTTGTGACCCAGCCTATCGGAGAGCTGTATCGAGGCAAGTTCGCCGTTCCGTCACTTTGCCCGTTGCCGCATTCGGGCGCGGCGAGGTCCGGGGGCGGTTCCGTTGTTTACACTTATATTCCCATGTGTGAATGTGAGTTCAAACCGAGCGGTTTACGACATTTCAGGGAGAGAAAGATGAAAGTGATTGCCCAGAGACTGACCCTTGGTCTGGCTGCGCTGTTGATGGCGCCGACTGCCGGACTGGCGAGCGAAGACATCGCAGATCAATACCCCCAGTCCGAACTCTACTCCAAACCGGTAGAGGTGATCCCCCATGTCTTCTCGGCTATCGGGGCCACTGCGCCCCCGACCTATGAAAATGCAGGTCATAACAACAACCTCAGCTTTATTGTGACCTCTGAGGGGGTCGTTGTCATAAATGCCGGGGCGTCCGATGCGCTGGCGGCGGCGGTTCATCAGGAGATCAGGAATGTGACGGATCAGCCTGTTGTGCTGGTGATCAATGAAAACGGCCAGGGTCACGCGATGCTGGGCAATGGCTATTGGCGGGATCAGGGCGTTGATGTGCTGGCCCATGTGGATGCCACAGCTGAAGTCCGCGAAAACGGTGATTTCATCCTGCAGCGGATGCAGGCCTACAACAAGGACCGAGCAGGGCAGACACGGATCGAGCCTGCTAACCTGTCGTTTGAGGATCGCTATGATCTGGCGCTTGGTGGGGTCGAGATCCAGGTTCTGCATCTGGGGCCGGCCCATGATCCGGGTGACACCCAGGTCTGGTTGCCGCAATGGGGCATGATGATTGCCGGCGACATCGCCTTTCACGAACGCATGCTGCCGATCTTTGAACACACCTGCACCAGTTGCTGGATCGACACCTGGCAAGAGCGCTTTGAAGCCTATGCCCCGACCTATGTCATTCCGGGGCACGGACATCCGACCAATATGGACCAGGTCCGCCGCTATACTCTGGATTACCTGCTGGATCTGCGGGGCAAGATTGGCACCCATATCGAAGAGGGGGGGGACCTCGCTTCGGCCTATTACGTCGATCAAAGCCGCTGGGAGGGGCTTGATACCTTCGAGGAGCTCGCGACCAAAAATGCCGGGCGCGTTTTCGAGGAAATGGAGTGGGAGTGAGTGCGATCAGGCGCGGCCGCCCCTGTGATGGCAGGGGCGGGGGATTTTTCACAGTGAACGGAATGCGAAAGTATACGTAGCCATTCGCGACATTCTGTGCAGGATCATGCCGCAAACCGGAACGGATTCGCCGTTTTGATGCAATTTTGGGCAATCTGTCCTTATCATTCGAAAGCACCGGCAGAAGGGTGGACCTTCTGTCCGGTTGAGGGAAAACTGCCGCCAATGTGCGTGATTTTTGACAAGATGCTGGCAGGACGCCTCTCGTGAAATCCTGGATCGATACACCGCCGGTCTGGTTGTTCGGCTTTGCCGGGCTTGCATGGGTGCAGGCAAATCTGTGGCATTTTGGTCTCAGCCTGGGTGGGGCTGGCGGCGGCGGGGTTATCAGTCTTCTGAGCGGGCTGTTGATCGGCGGGGGTGTCATCCTGATCCTATTGGCCGTGGTTGAGATGCGCCGCCAGAAAACGACGGTGCACCCACACGGCGAGCCAAGCCATCTGGTTCAGTCCGGGATCTTCAAACGCAGCCGAAACCCGATTTATCTGGGCGATTGCCTTTTGTTGCTGGGGTTGATCCTGCGCTTTGACGCGGTGCTGTCCTTGGCGTTGCTGCCGTTGTTTGTCTGGGTGCTGGAGCGCCGCTTTATCATTCCGGAAGAAAGAAAGTTGCGGCGTCAGTTTCGGGCAGACTGGGCGCGCTACGAACAGAAAACACGGCGTTGGCTGTGATGAAATTGCGGCAGCGCAGCGAAATAGCGCGGCGACGCAGCGAAACGGTTGCGCAAAAATGTTGCGCAATGTAGTCAAAATATTTGCGATCCGTACTCGCGCGATGCGGGCGGCGAGACAGAAGGGGGACCGACAAGGTGAAAATAGGCACGCCAAAGGAAGTGTTTGACGGCGAGGCGCGTGTTGCGATGACACCCGACTCCGCGGTTCAACTGCAAAAGTTGGGCTATGACTGTGCAATCGAAACCGGCGCCGGTGCAGCAGCCGGTTTCTCGGATGAGGCCTATGAGGCGGCTGGGGTCGAGATCATCAAGACGCCCGCGGCACTTTGGAAATCGGTCGATATCGTTGCCAAGGTGCGTCAGCCCACGGAAACCGAACTGAAGCGGATGACAGCCGGCAAGACGCTGATCTCTTTCTTCAACCCCGGTGGCAACGAAGCGGGCATGGAGCTGGCGCGCTCCAAGGGCGCGAATGTGATCGCGATGGAAATGGTTCCCCGCATCAGCCGCGCACAAAAGATGGATGCGCTGTCCTCTATGGCCAATATCGCGGGCTACCGTGCCGTGATCGAGGCGGGCAACAATTTTGGCCGTTTCTTTACCGGTCAGATCACCGCTGCAGGCAAGGTGCCCCCGGCCAAGGTGCTGGTCGTGGGCGCAGGCGTTGCCGGTCTTGCGGCGATCGGGGCCTCGACCTCGCTGGGTGCGGTGACCTACGCATTCGACGTGCGTCCCGAAGTGGCCGAGCAGGTCGAATCCATGGGCGCCGAATTTGTCTATCTGGATTTCGAAGAAGAACAGCAGGATGGCGCGGCGACTGGTGGGTATGCGTCTGTCTCCAGCCCCGAGTTCCGAGAGGCCCAGCTGGCCAAGTTCCGCGAGCTGGCCCCGGAGATCGACATCGTTATCACCACCGCGCTGATCCCCAACCGAGAGGCCCCCAAGCTGTGGCTTGAGGACATGGTTGCGGCGATGAAGCCCGGTTCGGTGATCGTGGACCTTGCAGCCGAAAAAGGCGGCAACGTCGAAGGCACGGTGATGGACGAGAAGGTTGTCACCGACAATGGCGTCACCATCATCGGCTACACGGATTTCCCCAGCCGGATGGCAACGCAGGCGTCGATGCTGTACGCGACCAACATCCGCCACATGATGACCGATTTGACCCCTGAAAAGGACGGCCAGATCGTGCATGACATGGAAGATGATGTCATCCGCGGCGCGACGGTCACGTTCGAAAAGGAAATCACCTTCCCGCCGCCACCGCCCAAGGTGCAGGCGATTGCTGCGCAAAAGAAACCCGATGCCCCCAAGGAGCTGACGGCAGAGGAAAAGCGCGCGCAGGAAGTCGCGGCCTTCAAGGAGCAGACCAAACAGCAGGTCACGCTTCTTGCAGCTGGGGGGGCATTGGTGCTGTTTGTTGGCCTGTTCGCACCGGCGAGCTTTATGCAGCATTTCATCGTGTTTGCGTTGTCGTGTTTCGTTGGCTTCCAGGTGATCTGGAACGTTTCGCACAGCCTTCACACGCCGCTTATGGCGGTAACCAACGCCATTTCGTCGATCATCATTCTGGGTGCGCTGATGCAAATCGGTTCCGGCAGCTTCCTGGTGATCCTGCTCGCCGCGCTTTCGGTCTTTATGGCCGGGATCAATATTTTCGGCGGCTTCCTCGTGACACGGCGCATGCTCGCCATGTTCCAGAAATCCTAAAGGGGCAGAGATCATGGAATTCGGATTTACTACTGCGGCCTATGTGGTTGCTGCTGTTCTCTTCATCCTGTCTCTGGGTGGGCTTTCGGGTCAGGAAAGCGCGAAACGCGCGGTCTGGTACGGGATTGCCGGCATGGCGCTGGCGGTTCTTGCTACGCTCATCGGGCCGGGTGCAGGATTGTGGTTCCTGTCGATCGTCCTGATCGCAGCAGGTGGCATCATCGGCTATTATGTGGCCAAGCGCGTGCAGATGACCGAAATGCCCCAGCTGGTTGCGGCAATGCACTCGCTTGTTGGTCTGGCAGCGGTTTTCGTCGGCTTTATCGCCCATATCGAACTTGGCCGTGTGCTGGCCATGGATGAGGCCGAGAAGAAGGCGCTGGAAGGTTTCGCAGCCCTTCTGGCCAAGAAGGACGGTGTTGAAATCGCGATCCTGCGGGTGGAGCTGTTCTTGGGCGTCTTTATCGGTGCTGTCACTTTCACCGGCTCTGTGATCGCCTATGGCAAGCTGGCGGGCAAAGTGACCTCTGCAGCCGAAAAACTGCCGGGTGGTCATGCGCTGAATGCGGGCGCGGCGGGTTTGTCGCTGCTCTGCCTGATCTGGTACTTCAACACCGGTGGCCTGCTGCCGCTGGTTCTGATGACGATCGCTGCGCTGTTCATCGGCTATCACCTGATCATGGGCATTGGCGGCGCGGACATGCCGGTCGTGGTGTCGATGCTCAACAGCTATTCTGGCTGGGCGGCTGCGGCGATTGGTTTCTCTCTGGGCAACGACCTGTTGATTGTTGTGGGCGCGCTTGTTGGCTCTTCCGGTGCGATCCTCAGCTACATCATGTGTAAGGCGATGAACCGGTCGTTTGTGTCGGTCATCCTTGGGGGCTTTGGCGGTGCCGCTGGTCCTGCGATGGAGATCGAAGGTGAGCAGGTTGCCATCGACGCCGAAGGTGTGGCGAACGCCCTGAAGGACGCGGACAGTGTTGTCATCATTCCGGGCTACGGCATGGCGGTGGCACAGGCGCAGCAGAATGTTGCTGAGCTGACCCGTCGTCTGCGGGCCAAGGGCAAGAATGTGCGTTTTGCAATCCACCCCGTTGCGGGTCGTCTGCCGGGCCACATGAACGTTCTGCTGGCTGAGGCCAAGGTGCCTTACGACATCGTTCTGGAAATGGACGAAATCAACGAGGACTTCCCGGAGACGGATGTGGCCATTGTTATCGGCTCCAACGACATCGTGAACCCGGCCGCGCAGGAAGACCCCAACTCGCCCATCGCCGGCATGCCGGTGCTGGAATGCTGGAAGGCGAAACAGGTGTTCGTTTCCAAGCGTGGACAGGGGACCGGCTATTCCGGCATCGAAAATCCGCTGTTCTTCAAGGAGAACACCCGGATGTTCTATGGCGATGCGAAACAGTCGCTCGACACTTTGTTGGGGATGATCGACTGATCAAACCAGCAGTTCACCAAAGCAAGGCGTCCCGTTCGGGGCGCCTTTTTTGATGCGCTGCCGCGGCGTCTGTTTTGACAGGCGCAGGGCAGGGTGGTCGGGTTGGCCCGTATACAGATAGAGGGATTGCACGACATGGATATTTTGAAGATGGGTCAGGAGATCCTCAAGACCCAGCCGTTTAGCCAGTTGGTCGGCGCGGAACTCACCGGTTTTGAGCCGGGACAGGCGGTGCTGGAGCTGGAACTGCGCGACGCGCTGAAGCAGCAGCACGGATTTGCCCACGGCGGTGTGCTTGCCTATCTCGCGGACAATGCCATGACCTATGCCGGTGGATCCGTTCTTGGCAACGTGCTGACGCAAGAGATGAAAATCAACTACGCACGCCCCGCCATTGGAGACCGGCTGATCGCGCGGGCCGAGGTGATTTCCTCTGGCAAGCGTCAGGCAGTGACCCGTTGCGACATCTTTGTTCTGAACGATGGAGAGGAAAAACTGTGCGCTGCGGCCCAGGGGACGATCCTGAGTGTTGAAAAATAGGGGAATTTTCGAACTGTATGCCGTGGTATTCCGGTAAGTTATTGAAATGAAAGATTTCTTTACAGGTTTGTCCTGTTTTGACTAGTCTGCGGAGAAATTCGGAGACCCTGTAATGCCACCGATCGAAGACCATCCCCTGCGCTATCAGCTTGTCAACGAGCTGCACGCCCGCCCATTCCCCACCATGCAGAGCCCCTGCACGGTGGTCTATCTGGCGATCAAACAACCCAGCGAAGCGGTGCACCGGGACCGGACACTGGATCTGCGCCACCTGACGGATCTGCTGGATCGTCATGGCGCGCCACACCCACAGCCTGGCGCTACGCACCATTCTGCCCAGTTGGGGCGCCATATGCTCAAGTGGGAGCAACACACCGAATTCGTGAGCTATACGCTCTACTTTGACGGGGTGAGCAAACGGGCCTTTGATCCTGTAGATTTCGATCTGTTCCCCAACGACTGGCTGGCACAGGCTCCCGGTCAGCGCATCACGTCGCTCATGATCCGGCTGGAGCCACGCCCAGCTGAGGAGGAGGCGATCAAATCAGCGTTTGCTGATTGGTTCGTCCCCGAAAGTCTGGCTGTCTCCAGCGTTCTGGACGACAGTGCCATCATGGCGGGGGATTTTCGCATCGATCCGGCGGGCCACATGCGGTTTGCGGTTTTCGTCAGCGACGGAACCGGCAGTCAGCGGATCGGTCGCGTGGTGCAACGAATTTGCGAGATCGAAACCTACCGTGCGATGTCGATGCTTGGGTTTTCCCGGGCGCGTGGATTGTCGCCCTCAATCGGGGCGCTTGATGCGCATCTGAGCGAAATGATGGCGCAGATGACTGGTGCCGAAGCCCCTGCAGAGCAGACCCTGTCCCAACTTCTGACGGTTTCGGCCGAGTTGGAGGCAATGGCGGCCCGTGCGTCGTTCCGATTTGGTGCGACCGGGGCCTATGAGGCGCTGGTCAACCAGCGGATCGCTTTGCTGCGAGAGGTGCGCTACGGCGGGTTCCAGACGTTTGCAGAATTCATGCTGCGCCGGTTTGAGCCGGCCATGCGGACGGTCAAGTCGACCGAGCAGCGGCTGGTCACCCTTGCTGACAGGGCGCGCCGTGCAGGAGAGCTGCTGCGAACGCGGGTGGATGTGGAGCGCAGTGCCCAGAACCAGGCGCTACTGGAAAGCATGGACCGCCGCGCGGATTTGGCGCTTCGGCTTCAGCACACTGTGGAAGGTCTGTCAGTGGTGGCAATCAGCTATTATGCGGTGTCGCTTGCGTCTTACGCGCTTTATCCGCTGGCGCAGGTTTTGTCCGTCAGCAAGGGGATGCTGACGGCGCTGCTTACTCTGCCGGTTGTGCTGCTGGTTTGGTTGTCGGTGCGCCAGATCCGGAAGCGGCTGCATTAAGCAGCCGCTCGACAACGAGCGCCCCGGCCACAATCGATGCCAGCGCAAGGAGGGCTGCGAGGCTCAGGGTTGGAATACCGGCCAGCCCGGCCCCGACCGTGCAGCCGCCCGCCAGAACGCCGCCCATGCCCATAAGGCCTGCGCCAGCCAAATAGCGGCCGGTTTGGCGCGGGCTGTCAAAGCTTTGCCATTGGAATGTGCCGCTCAGCAGGGCGGCGACCAAGGCCCCGGCCAGCACGCCCGCGACGAGACCCGTGCCAAATCCCGCGGGGACCGCGCTAGAGGCAACGGCGAAAAACAGCGTGTCCGCAGCGGGGGAGGTGAAGGAGAGGCTCTCCATCGCGATGGGGTCGAATTCGTCAAAAAGAACATAGCCGGTGCCGACCCAGGCCAATGGAACCAAGGCGCCGATAGCCGCGCCGCCGATCAGTGGCAGTAGACGGTTGCCTGAGCGCGCTGCAACAAAAAGCGCAAGCGCCGTGATGACTGCCGCAGCGACACCTCCGCTGCCTGCAAGTCCCGACAGAGAGGCCGCATCACCCAAGCGCAGCGTCACACTGCCAAGCGCAGTCCGCAGCGGGGCGAATATCCCTTTCAGCGTGGCGTGGGCAACGATGGCGAATACCACCATGACCATCAGCGCGCGCAGATTGCCGCTGCCGCCCAGAACCAGAAGCCGCGAGGCGCAGCCCCGCGTGAGGATCATACCGCCACCAAACATCAAACCGCCCAGAACAACGGCCAACACCGGCAAGTCAGCCACCAGAAGGCGGTGATCTGCAAAGTCGATCCAGCCCTGCGCAACGGCGGCTTGGGTGCCGATCACTGCGACCGCGAGAGCAATGGCCCAAACGCCCGCTGCCTGTCTGCGGTCCTCACCGACGAGGGCCCGGCGAAAACAGAAGCGTGTCAGCTGGGCCAGTGCTCCAAACAGCAGACCAACGCCAAGCGCGAAGTAGACAGACACAGCGCGTGCGCTTGTTTCGTCAAAGCCAAGGGTTTCAAACATATGCGGGCTCCATCATGGCGGCAGTGCCGAGAATTGGAATATTTTCCCGAAATGGCGCGATTGTCGGGCGCTGACAAGGGGAACTCATGGGCCAAGCACAGGGGGATGCAGAACGGTATTCTGTTGGTGCCGATTTCATGAGGCAGATGTCCCGTTGCTGCGGTCATCGCAAAAAACAAACTGGCCGCCCAGGAGCAGGCGGCCAGTTGATATGTTCTTATTTGAATGTGTCGCAGTGTCTGCGGGGTCAGCGGCCGCGGATACGTGGATCCAAGGCGTCGCGCAGACCGTCGCCCAGATAGTTCACCGACAACACGGTCAAAGAGATCAGGATACCGGGCCAGAGCACACGCTCGGGGAAGAGCGTCATCCGGTCAACCGCGTCATTCAGCAGGCGACCCCAGGTGGGGAAGTCCGGCGGGAAGCCAAAGCCAAGGAAAGACAGGGCTGATTCCGTGATGATCGCCGTTGCGATGCCGAGAGTGGCAGAAACCATGATCGGCGACAGCACGTTTGGCAGGATGTGACGAGAGATGATCTTGTCCGGCTTGGTCCCGATAGAGCGGGCCGCCAGCACGAACTCGCGCTCTTTGATGGCCAGCACGTCACCGCGCACGATGCGGGCTGTCGGCATCCAGGAGGTAATCCCGATCAGGCAGACGATCAACACGAACACACCGCCCTCAGGGCCGATGGACTTGGACAGGCTTTCGCGGAACAGAACCGCGGCCACCAGGATCATCGGCAGCAGGGGCAGGGCCAGGAACAGGTCGGTCAGGCGCATCAGCAGACCGTCAAGGCGCTTGAAGTAGCCTGCAACCACACCGACCAAGCTGCCCAGAAGCAGCGCCAGCACCATCGCAGCCATACCAACCGCAAGCGAAACCCGTCCGCCGAACATCAGGCGAGACAGCGTGTCGCGACCAAGGTTGTCGGTGCCCAGCGGATAGGCCCAGTCCATCTTGGCCGAGGGGTCCCACAGCGCGTGATAGATCGGCCGCATGTCCCGCAGTTTGATGAAGTCACGGCCAGTCGGCACATATTGGGCATCGTTCCAATACACCAGCGGGCCGAAGATGACCCCGACACAGATGATCAGGAACAGGATGCCACCAGACAGGGCGCCACGGTGGGATTTGAACTGATCCCACACGTCACGCCACTGGCTGCGCGGCGCCTTCTCGGCCTCCTGCTGCACGCTGGAATGCTGCAGCGGGTCTTTTTTTGCTGCGTCAGTCATAGCGAATCCTCGGGTCCAGAATGCCGTAGAGCACATCGGCGATCAGGTTGAACAACACGATCAGCACGGCAAAGATAAAGGTAAGTGTCTGCACCATCGGCAGGTCGTTGGCCTGGATTGCACCGATCAGCAGCTGACCGATGCCGTTCACCTTGAACACCTGTTCGGTGATGATGGCGCCACCAAAGATCGAGGGGATGCCCAGGGCGATGACGGTAACCACCGGGATCATCGAGTTGCGCAGAACATGCACCATGACCACGACATATTCGCTCAGGCCCTTGGCGCGGGCGGTGCGAACATAGTCCTGGTTGAGGTTGTCCAGCATGGAGGCGCGCATGAAACGGCTGAGCTGTGCCGTGATCTGCAGCGCCAGAACCATCACCGGCATGACCATCTGCTGCAGCTGTTTGACAAAGGTGTCCCAGCTGTCGACGACAAGAGTGGTGTCATAGATCGACGGGAACCAGCCAAGCTGTACCGAGAAGATCACGATAACCAGAACCCCCGAAAAGAACGGCGGCACGGAGAAGCCCACCATCGACACAAATGTCCCCATCTGGTCAAACCAGCTATACTGGCGGTAGGCGGAATAGATCCCGATCGGCAGCGCGATGACAATCGCGACGATATAGGCGGTTCCGACAACCCACAGGGTCTGCGGCAGACGCTGAACAACGATGTCCATGACCGGAGAGCGGGTCTGCCAGGAGATCACGCGCAGATCGCCAGCAGAGAAGGTGGTGCCAAAGATATTGTCGATCAGAACCTGGGGTTCGATCCAGAAGAACTGCACCAACCATTTCCAGAACCGGATATGGACGGGCTCGCCCAGGCCAAGGGCCAGGCGCATCTTTTCTTTGACTTCGGGGGGAACGGTGAGGGGAACCTGCGCCATCGGGTCGCCCGGGGCGAGCTCCAGGAGCAGGAAGATCACGAGACTGATAAACAGCAGTGTCGGCACTGCGAGGATCAGCCGTCGGATGGTAAAAGTCAGCATCAGCCAGGCGCCTTTGCAATTAAGGTGTCATGAGGTTCGCGTCAGCCTTGCCCGTCGTGACCGCAGCGTCACTGGGCTGGGAACGCCATGCGGGCTGTCTTAGGTCAGTTCGAAGGTGACAACAATGCCGGAATCTGCCCTGTGCCGTAACGCGAAAACCAGCAGGCCCCGGCTATGTGCCGGGGCCCCTGTTGACGACTAGATCGCCTTTATTCGGCGCGATGCCAGTCAGCGATGTTCCACAGTTCGCTGTCCCACACGTTCAGATCAACACCACCCAGGGTGTTTGCGTGTGCGGACAGACGGCCGCGGTGGACCAGCGGGATCATGCCGCCTTTTTCGAAGATGATGGTGTTCAGCTTCTGACCGATTTCAACGCGCTTGGCCATGTCGGCGGTGCCGGACAGCTCAGCGTGCAGGGCGTCAAACTCCTCGTCACAGAAACGGGAGATGTTTTCACCCTGCCACTGCGATGCCGGAGTCGGTGCCTTGTCGCACAGACCGTTGCCGAAGTAGGACTGCGGGTCGGTGCCGTTGAAGGTGTTGGCGTACATTTCCACGTCGGCATAGAACTTCTGGAAGGTGTCCGGGGAGCCCGGGTCGCCACCGAAGAAGACCGATGCGTTGATGTTGCGCAGCTCTGCGTCGATGCCGATTTCGCTCCACCACTGTTTGATCAGCGCCTGGAAGTCCTGACGTACAGCGTTGGTAGAGGTCTGGTACAGAACCTTCAGCGGTACACCGTCCTTTTCGCGGATGCCGTCACCATCGGTGTCGACGATACCTGCTTCGTCCAGCATCGCGTTGGCGCCAGCGACGTCCTGCACGTTGCAGCCTTCCGGGCTGATTGCATAGGCTTCAGGGGCCGGAACCCAGGAGCAGGTCACTTTGCCCGCTTTGCCATAGCCGATTTCAACCAGCAGTTCGCGGTCGATCGCCATGGACATCGCCTTGTAGACGGCGGGGTCGGACAGGAACGGGTGCGGACGCACGACCGAACGCTCATCCGGGCCGAGGTCCGGCGACGGGTTGGTGTTGTTCAGCATCAGACGCTCAACCAGCGGGCCAAAACCTGCAACGGCCTTGCCTTTGCCGGCGGCTTCCATCTGGGAGATCACATCGGGTGCCAGCTGCAGGTTCCAGGCGTAGTCGAATTCGCCGGTTTCCAGAACAGCACGACCAGCTGCAGTTGCGTCACCGCCACCTTTGAACAGCACGCGCGAGAAGGCGGGCTTGGAGGCGTCGCGGTATTGGTCGTTTGCTACGAAGGTGATGACGTCGTTGGGCTTGAACTCTTCAACCACAAACGGGCCGGTGCCGATCGGGCCAAAGTTGGCGTCGGTGCACTCTGGGGCTTTGGCGCCCATGCACTGCTCGAACTGCGCTTTCTGCAGGATCGGGCTCTCACCGCCGACAAACGGGCCGTAAGGGAAGGGGGTGGCTGCGCCGAAGGTCACGACGACGGTATAGTCATCGGGTGTTTCGACAGAGGTCACACCTTCGAATTTGGTCACCTGTGCACAACCGCCTTCGGGGTGGGTGCAGTATTCATAGGTGAATTTCACGTCGGCCGAGGTCAGCTCGGAGCCGTCGGACCACTTGATGCCTTTTTTCAGCTTCCAGGTGATCGAGGTCAGATCTTCGGACACGCCACCGTTGGAGGTGGTCGGGATCTCTTCTGCCAGCCACGGAACCATTTCGCCGGACGAGTTGTAACGCGCCAGCGGCTCGATCACGAGCGAGGCGGCTTCAACGTCCTTGGTGCCGCCCGAAAGGAACGGGTTCAGGATGGAAGGGGCCTGCCAATAGATAATGTTGACCTGGCCGTCCGATCCCCGTTCGGCAAAGGCTGCGGGAGCGAGAGCAGTTGCCGCAATCGCGCCCATCAAGAGGGTCTTGATTTTCATTTTACACTCCTTGTCGGACACCTAAGTGCCTTTTTTTGAACAAGCCTTTTTGGCCTGCTCGTTTGCCGCATTGCTGCGGGCCGTCCTGTAAGGCATGCCGCCTTTTCCCGTCATGGCTGAGCTCACAAGAATATGACTTCAGCGGAATTGACAGGCAGAGGTGGCTGCACTGCGGGTATCGAATACAGAGTTCCGGGAAATTGCAAGACTTGCGGTCCAGAAAAAAATGAGGTGGGTTTGACGCCGTGAATGCCGTTGCATACACCTTTGTGTTATCGCCACCGCTTTCTTAGAACCAATCAGGACTACAAGGGGACGTCACCGTGCTGGATCAGCCTATTGCACAAATTAAAGGCCTTCGCGTCGAGTTCCAGACAAAAGACGGCCCCGTTGTCGGGGTGCAGGATGTCTCGTTTGATGTGAATCCGGGCGAAACCGTTTGTATCGTGGGCGAATCTGGCTCAGGCAAATCGGTGTCGTCCTTGTCGCTGATGCGCCTGGTCGAGTTCGGTGGCGGTGAAATTACGTCGGGTCAACTTGTGTTCGATCGCCGCGAAGGTGGGCAGGTCGATCTGGGTGATACCGACCAGGCTTTGATGAAGCAGATTCGCGGCAATGAGATCGGAATGATCTTTCAAGAGCCGATGACCGCTCTCAATCCGGTGTTCACGGTGGGCCGCCAGCTGACCGAAGGCCTGCGGATCCACAAAAACATGAACAAGGCCGAGGCCGAGGCCCGTGCCATCGAACTGCTGCGCGAAGTGCGCATCCCCGAGCCTGAGCGCCGGATGAAACAGTACCCGCATGAACTGTCAGGCGGCATGCGTCAGCGGGTCGTGATCGCGATGGCGATGGCCTGTGAGCCGCGCCTGTTGATTGCGGACGAACCGACCACGGCGCTGGATGTGACCATCCAGGCCGAAATCCTCGCGCTGATGGACCGGCTCAAGCGGGAAACGGGCACAGCTGTCATGTTCATCACGCACGACATGGCCGTCGTCGCACAGATGGCGGACCGAGTGGTGGTGATGTTCCGCGGCAACAAGGTCGAAGAGGGCACAGTCCACGAGATCTTTGAAAATCCGCAGCATGATTACACCAAGGCGCTGTTGGCGGCTGTGCCCAAACTCGGTGAGATGAGCGGCAAGAACTATCCCGAGCCAATGAAGCTGATGGGGGCCGAAGACCAGAAAATCGAACCGATCAAGGGATCTGATGAGGTCATCCTGAACGTCGAGAACCTGGTGACCCGCTTCCCGGTCAAGGGTGGCCTGCTTCGCCGCACCGTTGCGAATGTGCACGCGGTAGAGGACGTGTCCTTCAAGGTGTTCAAGGGCCAGACCCTGTCGCTGGTCGGGGAATCCGGTTGCGGCAAATCCTCTGCCGGGCGGTCCATTCTGCGTCTGGTCGAGCCCCAGTCCGGCAAGGTCGAATTTGAAGGTCGCGATATTCTCGGGCTCAATCAGAACGAACTTCACAAGGCGCGTCAGGACATGCAGATGATCTTTCAGGATCCGTTTGCATCGCTGAACCCGCAGATGCAGCTGATGGATCAGGTGGCCGAGCCTATGCGCAATTATGGGCTTGCCTCTGGATCAGAGCTGCAGGATCGGGTCGCCAACCTTTTTGACCGTGTACACCTGCCGCGCAGCTTTATGCGCCGCTATCCGCACGAGATGTCCGGTGGTCAGCGCCAGCGCATCGCGATTGCCCGCGCCCTTGCGCTGAACCCAAAGCTCATCGTTGCGGATGAGGCCGTTTCGGCCCTTGATGTATCCGTGCAGGCGCAGGTGCTGAACCTGATGATGGAGCTTCAGGCAGAGCTGGGCCTGTCCTTCCTGTTCATCAGCCACGATATGGCTGTCGTGGAACGTGTGTCTCATCAGGTCGGGGTCATGTACCTGGGGCGGATCGTGGAAATCGGCCCGCGGGCGCGTGTCTTTGAAAACCCACAGCACGCCTATACCCAGGCCCTGATGAAGGCAGTTCCGATTGCGGATCCGAACCAGCGCAAGTCTGAGAAGGATCTGAATTTCAAACCGATCCCGTCTCCGATCCATGACCTGAACTACAGCCCCGAGCCTTCTCAGTATATGGAAGTTGCTCCTGGCCATTTCGTTCTGACCACTGATAGCGGGTACTGATCCATGGCCGAACAGCTGAGCCCACTGGAGATCATGACCAAGTTGGTCTCCTTTCCCACGGTCAGCCGCGACACCAATTTGCCGTTGGTTGACTGGGTGCAGGACTATCTGGCCAACCACGGCATCGTCTCCCATCGCTGGGTTGACCCCGAACAGCCCCACAAGGCCGCTGTCTTTGCCCATGTCGGCCCCGAGGTCGAGGGCGCAGTGGTTCTGTCCGGGCACACGGATGTGGTGCCAGTTGATGGCCAGCCGTGGGAGAGCGATCCCTTCACCGTCGTAGAACGGGACGGCAAATATTTCGGCCGTGGCACCTGCGACATGAAGGGCTTTGATGCCTTGGCGATCTGGGGCTTGGTGGCGGCCCACCATCGCGGCGTTAAGCGGCCGATGCAGCTTGCGCTCAGCTTTGATGAGGAAATTGGCTGCACCGGCGCCCCGCCGATGATTGAGGAAATGCAGAAGTTCCTGCCCAAGGGCTCTTGCGTGATCGTGGGGGAGCCCTCGACCATGCAGGCGGTCACCGGCCATAAGGGCAGCGTTGGCTTTGACACGCACCTGGTTGGTTTTGAGGTCCACAGTTCGCTGCAGCCCACTGGCGTCAGCGCAATCATGGAAGGCGCGCGCCTGATCGAATGGGCCAATGATCGCAACGCAGAGAACATGGCCAAGACCCCCGATGAGGTTGCAGCGCGGTTTGATCCGCCATTTACGACCTGTCACGTTGGCATGATCGAGGGCGGGACTGCGCATAACATCACCGCGAAAGACTGCAGTTTCATGATGGATTTCCGTCTGGTGCCGGGTGAGACCGCAGATCACTGGCAAGAGGCCTATTACGCCCGCATCCGCGAGGTCGAAGCAGGCATGCAGGCCGTCCGACCAGAAACCCGCATCGACGTGAGCCGCGATTTCTATGTTCCGCCGCTGGTGCCAGAGGTGGATGGGGAAGCTGAAACGCTTGTCAGGTCATTGACCGGCGATAACGCAACACATGTAGTGAGCTATGGCACCGAGGCAGGACAGTTTCAGGAAGCAGGTTATTCTGCCGTGATCTGTGGGCCGGGTGACATCGCGCAGGCGCATCAACCCAATGAGTTCATTGAGGTCGCGCAGTTTAATGCGGGTCATAAATTCATGCAGGAACTGGTCGACCGGCTCGCTGGTTGAGCAGGCCTGACGGGCAGCATCCTGCCCAGGCCGGCGGCACTGTACGCCAATACTTGATAAAGCAAGTTTTTTGACGGAGAGTGCCGCAGCCTGCCGCGCGTTAGCGCTGTCGGCAGGACCCGGCCACCGGACCGCGGATTGAAACAGGGGGAAAGACAGATGCCGATCAAGAACAGACTGGCCGAGATGCACGGAGAAATCACCGCCTGGCGTCACCATCTGCATCAGCACCCCGAACTTATGTATGACGTCCACGAAACCGCAGCTTTTGTCGTGGAAAAGCTCACGTCGTTCGGGATCACGGATATCACGACGGGCATCGGCAAGACCGGTGTTGTCGCTGTCATCGATGGCAAGAGCAACAATTCGGGCCGCGTGATTGGTCTGCGGGCGGACATGGACGCGCTGCCCATTACTGAGGCGACGGGCCTTGAGTATGCGTCTACCAAACCGGGGCTCATGCATGCCTGTGGTCACGATGGCCATACATCGATCCTGTTGGGGGCTGCGAAATATCTCGCGGAAACCCGGAACTTTGACGGCCGCGTCGTGCTGATCTTCCAGCCTGCCGAAGAAGGCGGGGCAGGTGGGCTGGCCATGTGTCAGGATGGTCTGATGGACCGCTGGAACATCCAGGAAGTCTACGGCCTTCACAATGCGCCCGGTATTCCGGTGGGCACATTTGCAATTCGCCCGGGGCCGCTTCTGGCGTCGTCCGATGAGTTCGAGATCACGGTGACCGGTGTGGGTGGTCACGCAGCAACGCCGCATGAGGCGGTGGATACCACGCTGGTGGCTGCGCAGATCGTCGTGTCGCTGCAGTCGATTGTAGCGCGCAATGTCGACCCGCTGAGATCGGTGGTTCTGACAGTTGGCACATTTGAAACCGACAGCACTGCATCCAACGTCATTGCCCATACCGCGCGCCTTCAGGGCACGGTGCGGACGTTGGCCAGCGAATGGCGCAGCAAGGCCGAAGATCGCGTCCGCCGCATCGCTGAAGACATCGCCTCGGCCTATGGCGCGCAGGCCGTTGTGAAATGGACGCCCGGCTATCCTGTGACTGTCAACACCGAGGCAGAGACGGCCTACGCGGTTGAGGCCGCGCGGGCTGTGTCGGCCAATGTGGATGATGCCACCGACCCGATCATGCCGTCCGAGGACTTTGCCTACATGCTGGAGGAACGTCCCGGCGCCTATATCTTCCTTGGCAATGGCGACACCGCCATGTGCCACCACCCTGCCTATGTTTTCGACGACGAAGCGATTCCGCTGGGTTGCAGCTGGTTTGCCGAGCTTGTCGAACGACGAATGCCCACAGCCTGAGGTCCCAGAATGCCCGTCAAGAACCGCTTTGCAGATTTGCACGCCGATATTACCGCTTGGCGACGGGACATTCATGAGCATCCGGAGATCCTGTACGATACGCATCGCACCAGCGCCTTGGTTGCGGAAAAGCTGAAAACCTTTGGCTGTGATGAGGTCGTGACTGGCATCGGGCGCACCGGTGTCGTGGGCGTGATCCGGGGGCGCGAGACGGGTTCTGGTCGCGCGGTTGGTCTGCGCGCGGACATGGATGCCTTGCCGATGCAGGAACAAACCGGATTGGCGCATGCCTCAAAGATCCCCGGCGCCATGCATGGCTGCGGTCATGACGGTCACACGGCCATGCTGCTGGGGGCTGCGCAATATCTGGCAGAGACCCGCAATTTTGACGGCACTGCTGTGGTGATCTTTCAGCCGGCCGAAGAGGGGGGCAATGGCGCCGAAGCGATGGTCAAGGATGGGCTGATGGAGCGGTTCGGAATTGATGAGGTCTATGCCATCCACAATTCACCGGGACTGGAAACCGGGCAGTTTGCCATCCGCTCCGGCGCGCTGCTTGCGTCGGTGGATGAATTCATCATTCGCCTGCAGGGGCGTGGCGGGCATGCGGCCAAACCTCATGAAACCCGTGATACCACGGTGATGATGTGCCAGCTGATCTGCGCGCTGCAGACCATTGTTGCACGCAACGTGGACCCGGTGATGCAGGGGGTTCTGTCTGTTACCTCCGCTGAAACCTCTTCCAAGGCGTTCAACGTGATACCTGATCGGGCAGAAGTGAAGGGAACCATCCGCACCCATTCCCGCGACGTGCGGGCGCAGATCCCTGATCGTCTGAGGGCGGTGACCGACGGGATCGCACAGACATTCGGGTGCACGGCCGAGGTTGAGTTTGTGAACGGCGTGCCGGTGACCATCAACGATGCTGCGGCGACCGATCACGCCCGCGCCGCAGCCGAGGCTGTGTCGGGCAGCTGTGGAGAGGTGCCGCTGTCCATGGGGGGCGAGGATTTCTCTTTCATGCTGGATGCGCGGCCTGGCGCGATGATCCGGCTGGGCAATGGCGACAGCCGCGGCCTGCACCATCCCGAATACGATTTCAACGACGACGCCATTCCTGCAGGCTGCAGTTGGCTCGTGACGATGATCGAACAGCGCTTGCCGCTGAATTGACGACACTGGCGGGGCAGAACAGCCGCGCGCGTATTGAAAGACTGGGGCAGAGCCACAGCTGTGACCTGCCATTGACCGAAAGGAAGACAACATGCCCGTAAAGAACCGTTTTGCCGAAATGCAGGAAGAAATCACCGCGTGGCGCCGTGATATTCATGAACATCCCGAAATCCTGTTTGAAACCCATCGCACGAGTGCTCTCGTCGCGGAGAAGCTGAAGGAATTTGGCTGTGACGAGATCGTCACCGGCATTGGTCGCACCGGTGTTGTTGGTGTGATCAAGGGCAAGGCTGACACATCTGGAAAGGTGATTGGTCTGCGGGCCGACATGGATGCGCTGCCGATCCACGAACAGACCGGGCTGGACTATGCCTCCAAAACAGATGGCGCAATGCATGCCTGCGGCCACGACGGTCACACTGCGATGCTTCTTGGGGCCGCGAAATACCTCGCAGAGACCCGCAATTTCGACGGCACTGTCGTGGTGATCTTCCAGCCTGCCGAAGAAGGTGGCGGCGGCGGCCGCGAGATGTGCGAAGATGGCATGATGGACCGCTGGAACATTCAGGAAGTCTACGGCATGCACAACTGGCCAGGGCGCCCTGTCGGCTCCTTTGCGATCCGTCCGGGGGCGTTCTTTGCGGCGACCGACCAGTTTGACATCACATTCGAAGGCCGTGGCGGCCATGCCGCGAAGCCGCAGGAAACCATCGACACCACCGTGATGTCGGCGCAGGCGGTTCTGGCGCTGCAGACCATTGCCTCGCGCAATGCCGACCCGGTTGAGCAGATCGTTGTCTCCGTGACCTCCTTTGAGACGTCCTCGAAAGCGTTCAACGTCATTCCGCAGAGCGTCCAGATCAAAGGCACAGTGCGCACGATGTCCGCAGATATGCGCGACCTTGCCGAAAAGCGGATCAAGGAAATCTGCGCAGGTGTTGCGGCGACCTTTGGTGGGACGGCAGATGTGACCTACTATCGCGGGTATCCGGTGATGGTGAACCACGAAGAGCAGACCGATTTTGCCGCCAAGGTGGCAGAGGGTATCTCTGGGTCTTGCGAAGAGGCCCCGCTGGTCATGGGCGGTGAAGACTTTGCCTTCATGCTCGAAGAGCGCCCCGGTGCCTATATCCTGGTCGGTAATGGCGACACCGCAGCGGTGCACCACCCTGAATACAACTTCACCGACGACGCCATCCCTGCCGGCTGCAGCTGGTGGGCTGAAATTGTCGAACAGCGGATGCCTGCCGCCTGATCCAGGCCCGTCGACTGAAATGAAAAAACCGCCCTCTCATCGGGGGCGGTTTTTTTGTCAGCTCTGCGCGGAGGAGGGGGCGCCCCATAAGGCGTCGTAGACCGCGCCGATGCCGTCTGCCTCCTTTTGCGCGCTGAAACTGTGCAGGGCAACGTCCCGTGCCCGCGCAGCCATTGCCCCAAAGGTGTCTGCATCATTCAGCACGCCCAAGGTCGCATCCACAGCGTCACCGATCGCCCCCAACGGGACGACACGCCCAACGGTTCCTTGCGCAGAAAAAGACCGGTAGTAGCCCGTATCAGAGCCGACAAACGGCACAGCGCTGGCCAGACCTTCCAGTGGCGCCATACCGTAGCCTTCGTAGCGGGGGAGTTGCACAACCAGCGACAAGGCCCGCATCACACGTGGCAGGTCAGCTGCGGGGATCTCGCCGGGAAACAGGATCCGGTCGCTCAGGCCTGCGTCCTTGATGCGGGCCTGCAACCCTTTCAGAAACCCCTGATGTTCCCGCGCGGCCCGGCCCACGATCAGCGCCACCACGTCCGGCTGTTGTGGCAATACCTGCAGCATCGTGTCCACAAACAGGTCCGTGCCTTTTTCAGGGCGAATACGTCCGACCGTTGCGATCCCTCTGCCGCCGCCATAGCCCAGTGAGGCCCATGCCGTTTCCCGGTTCTCGGCAGGGCAGAACACATCGGTATCCACGCCATGCGGCACCACGGCGCGTACATGCGGGACGTATGTTGCAGCGGCTTCTGTGGTGGCAATGACCGCATCCATGCGCGAGATCAGCCAGCGCGGAAACGCGGAATGGCGACGCTGCGCTGCGGAGGTGAAGACGATCCTGATCGGCAGGCGCAGCACATCGCGGGCCCAGATCGCTGCCCGCATTTCCGTGTTGCGACGCACATGCCAGATCGCAAAGGGCTTGTCGCTGGCATGTCTGCGCGTGGCGGCGCGGGCGGCAGCGACGGTGATGGGGTGGGGACAGCCGGGCAGCGGGCGGCCGACCAGCGCCATGTCATATCGTCGGGCCTGCTGGCGGACGACATTGGCTGCTGTTGCCGATACCCCGGTAAAGTTGCGGTTGAAGTTCGTAACAAGAAGATCGGCCATGATGAAATATCTTTAGCGGCGGGGGCGGCTGGGGGCGGGCCCCTGAAGGTTGAGCGTTTCAATCAGCAGATCGACGACCCCATCAAGTGCGGCCGCCTGTGACAGCACAACACTGCGGGCCGCATCGCGGGCCTGATCGAGCGCGCTGCAGTCGCTGAGCCAGGTCTGCACGGCTGCTGCGAGGCTCTGGCCATCCTGAACTTCGACGGCGCCACCGGCAGCGATCAGGGGAGGGAAAGTTTCGGCGAAATTTGAATACCCCGGACCGGTCAGCACGGCAGACCCTGCCTGGGCGACCTCAAAGGGGTTGTGCCCCCCGATCGGTGCCAAGGATCCGCCAAGGAAAACGATGGGCGAGAGCGCATACCAGGTCCCGACTTCGCCCAATGTGTCCGCGAGATAGATCTGGACGTCGGAGGTCAGCGCCTCTCCCTTGCTGCGCTGCGCAAATGTCAGCCCGGCGTTGCGGATCAGATCCGCGACTTCATCCGCGCGCTCGGGGTGGCGAGGGGCAAGAAGGAGGCAAAGCGAGGGATCAGTCTCAAGCAGCGCCTTGTGTGCCGCAATGACGGCCTGTTCTTCCCCTCTGTGTGTCGAACTCGCGATCCAGACGCGGCGGCGACCAAGCGCTGTGCGCACGGCCTCCAGCGCGGCGCGATCAACCGGCAGAGGGGCGGATCCCGCCTTGAGATTGCCGCTGGGGTGCACCCGCTCTGCACTGGCCCCGAGCTCGATGAGGCTCTCGCCCATTTCCGGGTTCTGGCTCAGCAGGACGTCGAACTGTTGCATGACAAAGGCAGCGACCGCAGGCTTGGATTTCCAGCGCTCGATTGATTTGGCAGAGAGACGGGCATTCACCAGCGCCAGTTTGCAGCCTTCGCGCTTTGCCGCGTCCAGCGTGACAGGCCAGAGTTCGCTTTCAACAAAAAGGGCGGCGTCAGGCTTCCAATGCGAGAGGAACCGGCGCACCGGTCCGCTTGCATCCAGTGGGGCAAACTGATGACGGCAGCGTTCTGGCAGACGCTTGGCCATCATGTCGGCAGAGCTGGCGGTGCCGGAGGTCAGCAGAAACTCGGCTTGCGGCAGGCGCGGCAGCAGCTTGTCGATCAGGCTCAGCGCGGCCAGGCTTTCGCCGACAGAGGCCCCGTGAAACCAGACCAGCGGCTTGTGTGTGCCATCTGCCGTGGTGGACGCGGGACGTGGGAGGCTTGCATACCCAAGACGCTCGCGCTGACGTTCCGGGCTGACGCCATGTTCAGCCAGTTTGCCTGCCACCTTGCGAAAGGCAAAAGGCGCGAGCAGCGCTGTGGCTGCGCGGTAGATATGGAACAGCGCCGGACGGTCGGCGGATGTGTCGCGGGTCATCTCAGCCGCCGGTATGGCTCATGTGGCGGGGCATCTGCCCGTCTAGCCGCTGGCGGGAATAGTCGAAATCATGGCCTTTGGGCTTGTGCAGGATCGCGGCTCGGATGGCGTCTTCCAGCGCGATTTCATCATTGGGATGGTCCCGCAACGGGGCGCGCAGATCGGCCATGTCTTCTTGGCCAAGGCACATGTACAGCTCACCGGTGCAGGTGAGACGCACGCGATTGCAGCTTTCGCAGAAATTATGCGACAGCGGTGTGATGAAACCGATTTTCTGGCCGGTTTCTTCGAGCCGGACATAGCGGGCTGGCCCGCCGGTCCGCTCTGTCAGATCGCTCACGGTGTAGTGGTCTTCATAGGCGCGGCGCACGTCCTTGAGGGACCAGTATTGGCCCAGACGGTTTTCATTTCCGATATCGCCCATCGGCATGACCTCGATCCAGGTGAGATCCATATCGCGCTCAGCGCACCAGCGGGTGATGCTGGGCAGCTCGTCCTCGTTGAACCCCTTGAGGGCCACGGCGTTGATCTTGATCCGCAAGCCGGCCTTTTGAGCTGCATCAATGCCGCGCATCACTTGCGGCAGGCGTCCCCAGCGGGTGATGTCGGCAAATTTGCCCTCGTCGATGGTGTCCAGAGATACATTCACCCGTCGCACTCCGGCGTCATAGAGATCCTGAGCGTATTTCTCCAGCTGAGAGCCGTTTGTCGTCAGCGTCAGCTCTTTCAGGGCACCGCTGTCAAGGTGGCGGGTCATGGCGCGGAAAAAGGTCATGATGTCACGGCGCACCAATGGTTCACCGCCAGTGATGCGCAGCTTTTCAACCCCCATGCCGACAAAGGTCGAACACATCCGGTCCAGTTCCTCAAGCGTGAGGAGATCCTTCTTGGGCAGGAAGGTCATGTTTTCGGACATGCAATAGACGCAGCGGAAATCGCAGCGGTCGGTCACCGAAACGCGCAGGTAGGTGATTGCGCGGGCGAAGGGATCAATCAGCGGAGCAGTCATTCTTCTTAGGTAAAGCCGCTATGGGCCTGCGGCAAGAGGGGAGTTGCAATCAGCCCTGTTTGTCACTGGTCAACACCAGAGAGCGGGGCTAGGGTCAGGCCATGCGTTATTCTGTTTTGATCCTTTCATCCGTCGCCTTTGTGGGTGCCTGTGGCCCGCTGCAGTGGAATTCTTCCATTCTTGGGCCGCGCAGCGGCGGTGGTTCGGCCCCCGTTGCACCCGCGTCACCATCAACCGTGCCTGCTGCGCCGGACGTAGCGGCCACGCCGCTTGCACCGCTGGAGGCCGGGACCACATCTGTTGCACCGGCACCGGGTACGTCCGCAACCAGTGCAGGCTACACGGGTCGCGCCACAACAGTGGCGAGCCTTGGTGATCCGTCCCAAGCGGGCCTGTGGATGGAGACGACGCTTGTCTCTTCTGCGCAGCGCGCGCGGGTACGCAGCCCCCGTGGCAACGAAGTTGTGCTGACCCTGCGGCCAATCCAAGGGGCTGCCGGTGCAGGAAGCCGCCTGTCGATTGATGCGATGCGCGCGTTGGGGTTGCCGTTGACCGAACTGGTAGAGGTTCAGGTTCTGCCAGCGGGCTGAGCGGGCCTTGGCCTGGTAAGTTGGGAGTAAATCAAAACGGCGCGGGTGACCGCGCCGTTTTGGTGTTTGCCACATGGTCCGTTGGACGACCGGTCAGCTCGCCGCGTCCTCCTGCGAGGAGGCGGCTGCGCCTTGTTGTGCGGACTTGCGCAGGTATTTGGCCGCTTCCTT
>Ga0098068_1000158_pt1 | contig 28466 bp, 25 predicted proteins | sample 26BtaG_FD_75059 | JGI IMG/M metagenome (GOLD analysis project Ga0098068, IMG submission 75059) | Marine viral communities from Cariaco Basin, Caribbean Sea - 26B_WHOI_OMZ_CsCl | ecosystem: Environmental > Aquatic > Marine > Oceanic | place: Caribbean Sea: Cariaco Basin | collected 2014-11-09 | reverse complement strand
CCCCAATCGCCTCCTGCCTCTGCAATTGCGTCTTGAGTAAAGGCCGCCTGATGCGCCCTGTGAAAGGCTCCGAGGCCCAGATGCAGAATGCCGATACCCAGTGTGTCGGGAAGGGGGGAGGGCGTCATGCAGGCCCTCCATGAGCAAGCGCCAACATGGCCCCGCGTAGCTCGGCCAGCCCTTTGAGCCGACCGATGGCCGGGTATCCGGGGGCGCTGCCGCGGTGGTGGTCGTCGAGGATGTTCTGGCCATGATCGGGGCGCATAGGGATTTGCCAATCAGCGCGGCCTTCGACGCGACGGCGGGTTTGTTCGGCCAGAACCGCCTCGATGACGGCGATCATGTCGGTCGATCCGGCGAGGTGTTCGTCCTCGTGAAACGACCCCGGCACAGTGCCATCTTCGATACGGACATTGCGCAGGTGCAGGAAATGCACGTGCGGCCCGAGCGCGGCCATCATCGCAGGTAGGTCATTGTCCGGTCGTGCACCAAGGCTGCCAGTGCAGAAGGTCACACCATTTGCGGGAGAGGGGACGGTGTCGACAAGCCATTCGTAATCGGCGACTGTCGACATGATGCGCGGCAAGCCCAAGAGCGGCCAAGGCGGATCGTCCGGGTGACAACACAGACGCATTCCGAGTTTTTCCGCATTAGGAACAACAGCGCGCAAAAAGGCGGCCATGTTTTCGCGCAGCCTGTCTGCGTCAATCCCGGCATAGGTAGCCAGCCGTTCGCGCAATGTATCGAGGGTCCAATGTTCGACGGCTCCAGGCAGTCCCGCCAGAATGTTGCGCACCAGCCGGTCGCGGTCGGGCTGATCGAAGGTTTTGGCGCGCTGGCGTGCTTGGGCTACGATATCGTTCGGGTAGTCATGAACCGCGCCGTCGCGTTCGAGCACGTAGAGATCGAAGGCCGCAAAATCGATCAGGTCAAAACGCAAGGCGGTCGCGCCTGAGGGCATAGGGGCCGTCAAGTCGGTTCGCGTCCAATCCAGGACTGGCATGAAGTTATAGCAGATCACCCGGAGGCCTTCGGCGGCGAGGTTCTCCAACGAGGTGATCCAGTTGGCGAAATGCAATTTTGCGTCGGGTGCGCCGGTCCGGATGGCTTCGGAGACGGGAAGGCTTTCAACCACGTCCCAAGTCAGCCCGGCCGCTTCGATCAATGCGCGCCGCTCCTTGATGGCCCTGCGCGGCCAGACATCGCCTGGTTTGATATCGTACAGAGCCGTCACAATTCCTTCGGCCCCGGCCTGCCGGATCTCGGATAGGGTCACGTTGTCGTCAGGTCCGAACCAGCGCCATGTCTGTCGCATCTTGGTCTCCGTTCAGAGGTTGTAGGCGGCGCGGGCGAGACCGCTCGCAAGCTGTGGAGCAAGGGCAAAGGCTTCGTCCTCGTCCAGTCGGTGGCTGGTGACGAGTTCCGCAAGGAAGGCGCAATCGACCCGGCGGGCCACGTCATGGCGCGCGGGGATCGACAAGAGCGCCCGGGTGTCGTCATTGAAGCCAACGGTATTGGCGAAACCGGCAGTTTCGGTCGCCATCTGCCGGAACCGGCGCATCCCCTCGAAACTGTCATGGAACCACCAGGGTGGCCCCAGCCGAAGACAAGGCCACACCCCAGCGAGCGGAGCCAATTCGCGCGTGTAAGTGTCTTCGTCCAGCGTGAACAGGATCAGACGCAGGCGCGGGTCCATGCCGACAGCGTTCAGAAGCGGCTTCAGCTCTTCGACGAAACTTCCCTGGGTCGGAATATCAAAGCCCCGGTCCCGTCCGATCGTCTTGAACACGGCTGTATTGTGGTTGCGGTGCACGCCGGCGTGCAATTGCATGACCAGCCCATCCTCGCAGGACATGCGGGCCAGTTCTGTCAGCATCTGTGCCCGGAACAGTTCGGCATCTTCCGCACGACAGGTGCCGCGGCGAACCCGGTCGAAAAGGCCAGAGGCATCTGACGGTGTCAGGTCTGCAGTACGGGCTGTTGGATGACCATGATCGGTCGCGGTCGCGCCCATCTTGATAAAGTATGCGCGGCGGGCGCGATGCGCCTCGAGATAGCCATTCCATGTACCGGTATCGCACCCCGTGATTTCTCCCAGTAGGTCGAGATTGTCTGCAAAGCCTTCGAATTCGGGGTCGATTACGGCATCCGGGCGATAGGTGGGCACGACGCGCCCAGACCAACTTTCGCTTGCCTTGTGATGCTGGGAAAGGTCGTCAAGCGCGCTATCGGTGGTTGCAATGACTTCTATGTTGAACCGGTCGTAGAGATTGCGCGGGCGGAAGGCATCCGTCGCCAGAGCGGCTGCAATGGCGTCATAGCTTTCATCGGCGGTCTCGGGCGACAGGCGTTTTTCGATGCCAAAAACTTCGGATAGCGCATGATCAAACCAGAGCCGCGACGGCGTTCCACGGAACAGATGATAGTGGGAGGCGAAGGTGCGCCAAACGTTTCGCGGATCGGATTCTGCGCCCGGCCCGATGCCAAGTGCGGCATAGCTGACACCTTGGCTCACCAGCATCCGTAGCACGTAGTGATCGGGCTGTACCAGCAATGCAGCCGGGTTCTCAAAGGCTGGGTTTTCGCCCCACCAAACCGGATCAGTATGACCGTGAGGTGAGACAATACCCAAGTTCTCTACCGTCTCAAAAAGCGAACGCGCGATTTCTCGGGTAGTGGAATCCGCTGGGAACAATCGGTCGGGGTGCAGCAAGCTCATTGTCTTACCCGCCATATCCAAGGAAGAGCCGAGGCAAGAGTAGCGACACATCAGGAACAAGCGTCACGATCGCCAGAACTGCAGCAAAGGCCAGGTAGAACGGAATGATGGGACGCAGAACGCTCCACACCGGAACACCGGCAATGGACGACCCCACGAATAAGGCCGAGCCGACCGGCGGTGTACAGATGCCAATACAAAGATTGAGCGTCATCATGACGCCGAAATGCACCGGATCCATACCCATGTCTTGCGCCACCGGCAGGAAGATCGGCGTAAAGATCAGCAGGGCCGGGGTGAGATCCATGAAGGTGCCGATGATCAGAAGCGAAATGTTGATGAACAACAGCACCATCAGCGGGTTTTCAGAGACGGCTTCCAGAGCCTGTTGGATCATGTAAGGCATGTCGGCGAAGGTCATTGTCCAACTCATGGCTGAACTGATCCCGACCAGAAGCATGACGATGCCGGTCGTCATGCCAGTATCCATGACCACCTTGGGCAAGTCACGGTAGGTCATCTCGCGATAGACGAATAGCGCGAGAATAAAGGCGTAGATGACTGCGATCCCGGCCGCTTCGGTCGCGGTGACGATCCCCGAGATGATGCCGCCCATGATAATGACGACAAGGCCAAGTGGCAGGATTGCGTCAGCGATAGCAAAACCAAGTTCTCGCAAGGTCGGCAACCCTTGGCCTTTGTGGCCTGCGCGGGCCGCCATGATGCCGGCGACAAGCATCATCGCACCGCCCAACAAGATACCGGGGAGATATCCCGCCACGAAGAGGGCCGCGACCGAAGTTCCGCCCGAGATAAGCGAATAGATAATGAATGTTCCAGAGGGAGGAATCAGAAGACCAGTCGTGCAGGACGCGATGTTCACGGCGGCACCGAACTTCATGTCGTAGCCCGCGCGCCGCATCTCGGGCGTCATCACACCGCCAACCGCTGCGGCCGACGCGACGGCCGAGCCGGAGACTGATCCGAACATCATGTTGGCCAGGATGTTGGTGTGGGCAAGCGAGCCGGGAAGAGGCTGGCCGACCATCTTGGCAAGATTGATGAGCCGTCGAGCGATGCCGCCCGTGGTCATGATATTGCCGGCCAGGATGAAGAAGGGCAGGGCCAGAAGAGTGAAGCTGTCAAAACCCACGACCATCTTTTGCGCCATGATGAAGAGCGCCTGGTCGAAGGAGAACATCATGGCTAGGGTCGCCAGAGTCGAAAGCCCCATGGCAAAACTGATCGGCAGACCGACGCCCATCAACAAAAAGAAGCTCAGGAAAAGGACAATAAGAGGGAGGATTTCCATCTTCAGTCTCCCTCGACCAGAGCATCAAGTTGAGCATCTTTGGCGTGATCGTTCGGGCCGCGTGCTTCAGGCCCCAGTGCTGTCCGAAGGATATCCGCGCAATAGACAAGCATAAGCACGGCCGAGACCGGCACAGCTAGATAGACGTATCCCATCGGAATACGCAGGGTGGGAGTAACTTGTCCGGTCTCGAGCGTCTTTGTCGCCAGCAGCCAGCCACCCACCAGAAGCGCGAGGCTGAAGAGCGCGATGAGGACAGTCAGAAGGACCGCAACGGAACGCTTCAACGGCCCCGGCTGCAGGCCCGACAACAGGTCGATGGCAAGGTGTCGACGCTGCCCCAACACATAGGCCGCCGCCAGGAGTGCAAACCACATCAGCGTGAAGCGACCAATTTCATCTGTCAGCGTGCTTGGTGCATCAAGCAGGTAGCGCGATGACACCTGCCACGTGACGCAGGCAACAAGTACAGCGACACAAACGATCAGAAATGATCTCAGCGCGCCGTCGGCAATGTGAACTACTGTCTGCATCAATCTCTCCTCCAAACCCGAACTGGTTAGCCTATTGATTCTGAATTTGGTCAACCAAATCGGACATTTGCCTGATTTCCACCCGACATTCCCTGAGCATGACATTATTGGTTGACCAGTTAACTGTCAACAGTTTACAGTTCGATCATCCGGCGCGATTCGAGTTTCGGCGCCAAATCCCAGGAGGAGGAAACCAGAATGAACCTTTTCAAGACCCTCGCCGGCGCCGCGACCACAGCAATCGTGATTGCAGGCCCGCTTGCCGCAGAAACGCTGCGGCTGAACCACAACCTTCCGGAGCAAAGCGTAACCGGGCAGAACTTCGAAATGTTCGCCGACCGCGTGAACGAGTTGACGGATGGCGACTTGCGCATTCGCGTTTTCCACGGTGGGCAACTCGGCGGTCAGCGGGAATCCATCGAGCTCGTCCAGCAAGGCGCGCTCGATATTGCCAAGACCAACGCCGCTGAAATGGAAGCGTTCGATCCGATCTATTCGATCTTCAACCTTCCTTACATCTTCACCTCGGGAGAGCACGCGATGCGGGTCCTTCAGGGAGAGGTGGGCGAAGCGGTCCTCGCATCGGACGGTGCACCCGGCCTTGTGGGCCTTGGACTTCTCTACGAAGGCTGCCGGTCGTTCTATACTAACAAACCGGTTGCATCCTTCGACGATATTCAGGGCATGAAAATCCGGGTACAGCCCAGCCCGTCGGCAATCCGCATGATCGAACTTATGGGCGCGCAACCGACGCCGATTGCCTTTCCCGAACTTTACTCCGCGCTCCAGCAAGGCGTGGTTGACGGCGCGGAAAACAACGTTGGTGCGTTGACCTATGTGCGTCATGGCGAAGTGGCCAAGACCTTTGTTCGCAATGAACATTCCTGCATCCCGGCGACATATGTGATCAGCCAGTCAACATGGGACAAACTGTCCGATGAACACAAGGCAGCTCTGCGCACAGCCGCTGCAGAAGCGCTAGAGCGGTCTTGGACGATGCAAGGCGAGGACGAAACGGCGCAAGAGGCGAAGTTCATCGGTGAGATGGGCGGCTCTATCGTCGAGGTGGACAAAGCGCCCTTCATTGCAGCTGTTGCGCCGATGATTGCGGATGCAAAGGCGGCCGGTGGCGAAGCGGCCGCCTTGATTGAACAGATCGAGGCACTGGCAGACTGAGCCCGAAGGTTTCTCCAAATCAACGGGGTCGCCGAAACCACGATGATCCGGCGGCCCTGACCCTCATCAGATCATACTCACAGGAGAGCGTACGATGGCTGGCAAAGAACACGACCCGGTCGGTGATGGTCATGAAATCCTGCACAACGAGGATTTTGATGCGCCTTATCGTACCAAAATCATCGGCCAAGAGGACTGGCTCTTCACCGGTGGCCGCCAAGCGCATTCGCTAAATGGAGAATGGTCCTTTGTGCACGACCTTCACTTCAACGGACTCCGGTCGCGATGGTTCGAAATGGAGCCGATGGCACCAGAGGATCGCATATTCCCCTATGATTGGGACCCATTCAATTCCGATACCGTACAAGTTCCGTCCAACTGGCAGATGCAGGATCCCCAGCTTTATCTGTTCGAGGGCGCGGCTTGGTATGTTCGCAGTATCGACACCGCCGACCTGCCCGACGGCGACCGGCAAATCCTGCGCATCGGTGCCGCGGCATATGAGTGCAAGGTTTTCCTGAACGGCATCTTTCTGGGCCGTCACCAAGGGGCCTCCACGCCCTTCTTTGTCGATCTGACAGAAGCTCTGCGCGAAGGTGAAAATCACCTGTTCCTTTGCGTTGATAATGTCCGGACGCTCGATCGCGTGCCGATGCGACACACCGACTGGTTTAACTACGGTGGTGTCTACCGGGAAGTTGAAATCTACGCAGTACCACACGAAGCGGTGCGCGATCTGTTCGTGTCTCTGGTGCCCGACGGGACTTTCTCGAAGATCCGCGTCGAGATCGAGTGCGACGGGCTAGGGAGCGAGGCGCAATTCGACATCCCCGAGCTTGGCGTTTCCGAAGCGATCCCCTTAGCCGACGGCAGAGGCGAGATCGTTATCGAAGCCCGGCCTGATCTTTGGTCGCCAGACGCGCCCAGACTCTATGATGTCTCGCTCGCCTATGGTTCGGACCGGGTGACCGACCGTGTGGGATTCCGCGAAATCAAACGCGAGGGGACCAATCTCATATTGAATGGCGAGCCGATATTCCTGCGGGGCATCGCGGTTCATGAAGATGACGAAAGCCTTGGAAAGGTGTCGTCCCGAGCCGATCTCGAACGTCGCTTCAACCATGCCCGTGAGTTGGGCTGCAATTTTGTCCGTCTGGCGCATTACCCGCATCACGAGGACGCCGCGAAACTGGCCGACGAACTGGGTGTTCTCCTTTGGGAGGAACTCCCGGTTTACTGGGCCATCGATTTTCTGAACCCGGCCACCTACGCCGATGCCGAAAGTCAGCTGTGCGAACTGATCCGCCGCGACCGCAACCGCGCCTCGGTCATCATCTGGTCGGTCGGCAATGAAAACCCCGATAGCGATCCCCGTTTTGATTTCATGTCGAAACTAGCGGCCAAGGCGCGCGCCCTGGACCCGACACGTCTGGTCTCTGCCGCTTGTCTCGTCGATCTGGCAAAGCTGCAGATAGCGGATCGCCTCGCCTCGGTCATCGACGTGATTGGCATCAACCAATACTTCGGTTGGTATTTCCCGAACTACGAGGACCTGATTGCCATTGGGCGTAACTCGTCGCCGGACCGGCCTGTGGTTATCACCGAAACCGGTGCCGATGCGGTGACGCCTGCGATGGGCGGCCCTGAAAGCGGCCGTTTCTCTGAGGAATATATGGCTGATGTCTACCGCAACCAAGTCTCAATCCTGCGCCGGCTCGATTACGTCAAAGGCATATCGCCTTGGGTTCTTTATGACTTTCGGGCCGAGCGTCGGCAGAATGCCTGGCAGAAGGGCTGGAACCGCAAAGGTCTGATTGCGCAGGACAAGGTCACCAAGAAGGCTGCTTTTGGCATCATGCAGAGCTTCTACCGCGAAATTGCTGCAAAGGCAGAGTGATGCGCGGTCGCAAGTATCTTTCGGTGGCGCAGACTCTAAGGGACATGCTGGTCGCACAACGTTGGGACGTTGGCGAGCGGCTTCCTGCGGAGCGGGCATTGTCTGAAGAACTGGGAGTGCCACGAGCAACGATACGCGAAGCCCTGATTGTTCTAGAGGTCGAAGGTTTACTGGAAGTCCGTCACGCGTCGGGCATCTATGTTTGCGACGGAATGCCCACCGCCAGACCCGATTTGCCCGTGGACATGAGTCCCTTCGAATTGCTTCGGGCGAGGCAAGTACTGGAAAGCGCAATCGCCTCGGCAGCGGCCTTGAATGTGAGTGATGAACAGATCGATGACATGCGCCAAGCTCTGGACCAGGAGGAACGGGACATATCGGACCGGCGCGGTTCCTACGAAGGCGACAAGCGGTTTCACGCACTCCTAGCCGAAGCAACTCAAAACGATGCCCTGATTGCGACGATGGAGCAACTCTGGTCATTGCGGCTGGCCTCCGCACTTTGGAATCAATTGCATTCACGCATTTTCGACGATGACTACCGCCGTTCGTGGGCGGCAGATCATCACGAAATCCTCGCCGCGATCGAAGCACGTGACCCCGAAAGCGCGCGCGCCGCGACATGGAGGCATCTTGGCAATGTCAGCCGCACGTTGCTCATACTGTCCGATCCGGACGTTATTCCTCCTTCCGATAAGCAACCAGATCTTTTGGCGCGGACGCAATGACACGGAAATCAATCTTTTGCATTGGCGAAGCGATGGTCGAGTTCCGACGGGCCGATGATCAATTCTGGCTGCAAGGTTTTGCTGGAGACGCACTAAATGTGGGCTGGGCGTTGCGCGCCCTGCTGCCGCAGGACGACGTAGCCATCAGGTTCTTATCCAGGGTCGGAACGGACAGCTTTTCAAACAACTTCTTGGAATTCCTTACAGACTCCGGAATCCAGACCGACCTGCTGAGCCGAGACGCCGAGCGTACGATTGGCCTTTATTCCATCGAAACGGATAAAACAGGGGAACGCAGTTTCAGCTACTGGCGCGGCCAGTCCGCTGCACGTCACTTAGCAGCAAAACCGGATCAGCTGCGAGACGCGTTGGCCAACGCGCATATGGTTTACACCAGCGGAATTACACTTGCGATCCTTCTTCCCGAGCATCGCACAGGATTTCTAGATGTCCTGCGAGACTTGAAACAAGCTGGTACCTTAATTGCCTTTGACCCCAATATACGTCCGCGTCTCTGGGAAGACCCAGACATAATGCGTCGGACCATTGAAATGGCAGCCAGCTTGGCAAACATCGTCCTTCCGACTTTCGAGGATGAAGCGCTTTCTTTCGGAGATGCTGATCCTTGGGAAACGATTGCGCGATACAAAAATCTTGGAGTGCAAGAGATTGTCGTCAAAGACGGTGTTCGATCAACTTGCTACATGCTGGAGGGTGACAAAGGTAAAGTGGACGTTCAGCAGGCAGTAGAAGCGGTTGACACGACTGGTGCTGGGGACAGTTTCAACGGGGCCTATTTGTCCTGCCGTTTGGCTGGCAGAGACGTTTTGACCGCCATTCTTAATGGGCAGGCTGTTTCCAAGGCGGTGGTCGGAGAGAAAGGTGCATTGATTGACATGAGCACGATCCGGAATTCAAGCCAATGCTCAACATGGAAGGCGCATTGCGGCGGTGATCTTGAGTTTTAAGGAGGCCTGAACGTGCAATCCGAAGAGCTGATCGACACCGCATTGTTGCGGAGCCAAGCCGGCGAATTCGACGTCTCTAGAGTTGTAAGGCACTCTGAATATCTCACCCTGAGCGGCGTCGGCATTTTGCAAAGCGACAGTACGTTCCACGAGATCTCGTATCAGCTAATCGCTTCTGGCTCAGGGAGATTTGAAGAGCTTCATTTGACCTCGTGCAATTCAACATATCCAGAACGCGCGTTCCGATATGTTGACGGTGGCATATCGGTTTCTCATAAACACACAGCGTTTCGAACAAGCGTCAAGATTGCCATGTGCAGCAGTATCCCAAGCCACTTGTTCATCTTGTCGAATCTTCTTCGAAAGACAGGCGCGCCGACTCTCGAACTGACTATCTTGGATGTTTGCCCCGTTTCGGGATCGATTTCAGAGCGAGGCCTCCGCATCTCAAAGAAGCCTTCGACCAATGACTACCTGGTCGAGTTCGATGGCCTTCCAGCTGTCGTGTTTACGACGGAGCCGTTCATCTTAGTTACCAAGACATCTACCGGCTGGTATGACGCTGCACCATTTGATCCAGAAGTATCCGCAGTCCTGTCCGGGAAGCTTCGCACCTAGTTTGGAACCTCTCGTTCAATCCGGCCTTATTTGTCGAAGCTTTCGACCTTGCACCCAGGTTTCTCGAAGTGGCGGGCGGCAGAGCGCGGCCACATATTCTCGGGGGGCAATCGCTTGTTTTGTTCCTGCGCGGACAAGCAACACACTGTTGGCGGAAGTTTGAAATCTCGGAAAACGACTATTACGTGTCGCCGGGCGCCGTGTTCATTGTGGTGGAGCAGATCGACCCGCGTCAGTTCATGGTTACGCGGAGCGCTGGAAATACATCAACGCGTAGGGCTTCCGGCCCATGCCACTCGATCTAGAAAACGATCCCTTCGAGTTGCAAGACCTTGGAACCTCGCGGGATCACGCCCACATTTCCCAGAGGATCGCGCTGCCACTCTGCACAATTTTGCGTCGCCCTTGAAAGGCATTGGCCGTGGTCATTGAAATTGAACGTTTTGCCTGCGTGTTCCACTAGGCCCAAGGAAATATAATTTCCTGAAATGCCTGCATCTTACTCACAAAATACCTTTGAAGGGCTTTCTGTCCATTTCTCCGGTCTTCGATGTGTAACGCCAGAACTTCTTGCACAAGCGCGAAAGAAGACTCGGCTTTTCCTGAGTTTCCGATGGAGCCTGCGGTTCATCATCATTTTGCGAACTGTGATCAATCTTTCACATCACAATGATCCTTCTGACAGGTTGTTTTTGACTCGAATAGAGGCTCCGAAAGCGAACAAGAAAAGGGTCGGGGATCGGTCTTCTACAGATCAAGACCGATCCCCTGCATTTCTTACCCTATCCAACTGTTGTGCCTAACCACAGGGTGATCCCCGGGAAAGCCACCAGCAAAGCCAATCGAACGACATCGACCGCGATAAAGGGTACGAGGCCCTTGAATATCCGGACAACCGGAACATCGGGCAGAACGGCCTTGAGCACGAAGACGTTCATTCCGACCGGCGGCGTGACGAGTGCGATCTCGGTAACCACGATCACGATGATCCCGAACCAGACAAGATCGAACCCTTGAGCGACTACGATCGGTGCGAAGAGTGGCACGAAGATCAGAATGATCGCCATGGAATCCATGACGCAGCCCAATACCATGAACACGAGCATGATCGCGAAGATCAGAGCGTAGCCTTCGAGGCCGGTGGATTGCACCAATGCCAGGACACCGGCAGCCAGACCGGACAGCGTCAGCAGCTTGGACAGCATCAGCGCGCCGAACAGGACCGTGTAGAGCGAGACTGACGTATAGGCTGTGTCGATGATCACCGTGCGCAAGACCGCCCAGGTCAACCGTCCGTGAAAGGTGGCAATCAGGATCGCGAGGCCGGCGCCCATGCCGGCCGCCTCGGTCGGAGTGAAGAGCTTGGCATAGAGGCCGCCGATGATGAGGCCGAACAACAGAACGAAAGGCCAGATTCCGGAGAGCGCTTTCAGCTTTTCGGGCCAAGGCGTCTTTTCGCCTTGCGGGGCATGGCTCGGATTGCGGGCTGCAACGACCCGGATCGCGACCATGTAAAGCGCGAGGCCCAGTAGCCCCGGGATTACACCTGCGATGAACAGGTCCCCGATATTGGTCTGGGTCAGGATGCCGTAGACCACCATAATGATCGAGGGCGGGATCAGAATGCCCAGCGTGCCGCCGGCGGCAATGGTCCCAGAGGCGAGCTCATCCGAGTAGTTGTACTTCTTCATGCTCGGATAGGCGACCTTGGCCATGGTGGCCGCGGTGGCGTAGCTGGAGCCGCAGACTGCAGAGAACCCGGAACAGGCAACCATGGTCGACAGGGCCAAACCGCCACGTACATTGCCGACAAAGGCATAGGCCGCGCGGAACAGGTCATGGGCGATGCCGGTTTTCGAGATCACATTCCCCATCAGGATGAACATCGGCACGACGGCCAGATCGTAGGACAGGACCGCGTCGGAAATCGTCAGCGGCAGAAGTTGCAGCGCGATGTTCCAGTTGATGGCAAAACCAATCCCGGCCACGGAGACGGCCAGCAGGGCAAAGGCGAGGGGAACCCGCAGAAAGGCCAGCAGAATGGCCGCAAGCATAGCAATGGAGCCGACGATCATAGCGATTCCTCCTCGTGGGTATCTTCGGGATCGACCATCGGACCGGTGAAGGCGATGGCCATGGCGGCCAGCGCCGAGAGGGCGCAGCTTGCGGCCATGTAGAAATAGAGCGGGCCGCGTGGGACACGGAGAGCCTGGCTGACTTCCGAGATGCGCGACGCATTCAAGCCGTGCTTGATGAAGAGCCAGGCGACAAGAGCCAGCACTGCGGTCACCGACGCGCTGATTAGGACGCGCCACCACGCCATCCAGGGCTTGTTCACAAGCTTGTCGAGCAAGTCGATTGTCAGGTGCGCCCCGGCTGCCGTCACCAGAGGAAGTCCGGCAAAAACAACCAATGCCATCAGATGCTCGGTGATGTCATTTGCTCCGTAGATTGGTTTGCCGACAAGCCGGCGCCCAATCACGTCTGCGAAGGTCAGTGCGACCATTGCCAGAAGGAACAGTGCCATGACTGTTTCAACTCCCCGGCGGATTTTCCATGCCATAGACAGCATGATCCTGTCTCCTCCCAAAGAAGCGGGGACCGGAAAACCGGTCCCCGTTACGCGCTTTAGTTCGATGCAGACGATGCGGATTCGGTTGCAAGCGTCTCATACGTGTCGTTGTAGAAGGACAGCATGGCCTGCGGGTCGGCAACGCCAGCGGCGTTGGCGGCCTCCACCCAATCGGCAACCATCGTGTCGTAGATGGTATCCACCGCTGCGATCAGTTCGGGAGAGGCTTCCACGATCTCATGACCGGCCGCGCCCAGCTTTTCGGTGGCGGCTGGGTTTTGAAGGTCGAAGTTCTTGCCCCATGCGGCGGAGAGCTCTTCACCGATGATCCCTTCGATGGCAGCCTTGTCTTCGTCAGCCAACCCATCCCACTTGGCACCGTTCATGATGACGAAGAAGGTCGCGTCGTAGAAGCCCTTCGGGAAGATGGTGTGGTGCTCGAGGCTGTCTTCGAGGCGGAAGTTGACCACGGATTCCATGGTGTGAAGCGACCCGTCGATGACACCGCTTTCCAGCATCTCGTAGGCCTTGGTGGCCGGTGCCGCGACGGGGACCGCGCCCAGAGAGGTCAGCAGTTGTTCCTGGATCGGTCCGCCCATACGGAATTTCACATTTGCCACGTCTTCAGGCGAGGTGATGGTTTCGGAGCCATGATGCAGTTGGCCGCCACCGAACATGCCAACGGCGAGCATTTTCACACCGTCGAAGGCGGCGTTGTCGGCGAGGTATGCCTCATAGGTTTGCCACAGAGCCCGGCTTTGAGCTTCGGCATTGGTACCGGCATTCGGGAACTCGGCAAACCACATCGAAACGAAGCGCTCGGGCTCATAGGTGAAGTTGCCCCAGGTGATGTCGGCCACGCCGTTGCGGGCCAGTTCCCAATGCTGGGGCGGGCTGGCCAGCGGTGCGGGCAGGATCACGACGTTGACGCGCCCTTCCGTGACTTCAGCGACCTTCTCCGTGAAGGGCACGAGGAAGTCGGTGTGCACGAAGTGGGTCGGCGGCACCCAGGACGACATGGTGAGCGTCTCGGAACTGGCCATCGTTCCCGCCATCATTGCGGTTGCGGCGACAGCGCCTTTGAACATGGATTTGGTGACGGTGATCATCTGGATCCTCCCTTGGATGACATCTGGTTCAGGTCAGTTGTTGAGAGTTGAGCGTTGCGCTCGTGCGGTGCTTTGCCAGGTCGGCAAAGATGGCGGCTCCGACAGGAATGATGTCCTTGTCGAAGACGAATTTTGGGTGGTGAGGGGCGTGACCACCTTGTCCGATGAAGAAATATGCACCTGGGACAATGGCCGAGAGCTCGGAGAAGTCCTCGGACGCCATGAGGCTGCGGGCGTTCTCGGTGACGCGCTCTGACCCTACGACCCGCGTGGCCGCAGACACGGCTGCGGCCACGCAGGTGGGATTATTCAGTGTCACGGGCACCATGCTGGTCACATCGATCTCGATGAGCACGCCAAAGATCAGCTCGGTCGCGCGCACCGCGTCCTGCAACAAATCGGCCAGCGTATCGCGCACCTCGGTCGCCGTCGTGCGCATTGTCCCCTCGATCCGGACTGTATCGGGCAGGATATTGCGGGCCGTACCGCCTTGGATCAGGCCAAAGGAAATCACTCCTGTGTGGCGTGCGTCAAAGCTGCGCGTGGCGGCCTGCTGAACGGATGAGATCAGATGGGCGGCAGCTGCGACGGCATCCTGCCCGGTATGCGGCATCGACCCATGCGCACCTTGCGCCCGGATCGTGATATCGATGTTGTCCGCAGAAGACAGGGCCGCTGTCGCTGGCACACCGACTTGACCCACTGGAAGGTCCGGCGAGTTGTGCAAGGCGTAGATCTCATCGCAGGGGAACCGCTCGAAGAGGTCGTCTGCGATCATTGCGCGTGCACCGGTGAGGAGTTCTTCGGCAGGCTGGAAGATGAAGCGAATTGTACCGTCGAAATCCCGATGCGCCGCGAGATAGGCGGCGGCGGTGAGTGCGGTGACCATGTGTCCGTCATGCCCGCAGCCGTGAAACCGGGTGGGAATTTCGGACGCGTAGCTGACCGAGGCTTTCTCCTTCATCGGTAGAGCATCAAGTTCTGCCCGAAAGGCAATACAACGTCCTGGTGCAGCAGGTGACGCATCTTGACCATGCAAGGTCCCGACGACGCCCGTGCCGCCGATGCCAGTCACTACAGTGTAACCGAGGTCGGTCAGCCGCTCCGCGACAAAGGCCGCCGTCCGCACCTCTTCGAAGCCGATTTCCGGGTGGCGATGCAGGGTCTGCAGCCATTCTTTTGACGTATTGCGTTGCGTCTCGTACCAGGTGGGAAACATCTTCGCGGGCTCCGATTCATCTCAATTTGAGAATATTGCACGGAGATACTTGTCCGGCAAGATAGTTTCTTGTTAAGACTATTTCGTGTAGAAATCAGGGTAAGACGTGATACCTTTTTGGTATCGACGACAGGAGAAGCGGATCGTGCAGACCGACAAGACATTCGAGAATGAGCGCCTGACGTACAGACTGAACATCGTCGCCCAAGAAGCGATTCAGGCCAACGACGAGATTTTTCTGCGAGAGACGGGATGTCGGATACGCGATCTGCGCGTGCTGCGTTTGATCGATGATAGGCCGGGCACGACTTTCGCAGAAATCGCAAAAATAACAGGTTTCGACAGAAGCTTGACGTCGAGAATCATCCAGAATTTGATCAGCGCCGGTCTGATCGAACGAGAAAACTCAACCGAAGACGCGCGCGTTTTCCTGCTCTCCACAACGGCAAAGGGCAAGGAGGTTCGACAAGTGGCACGCCGATTGTCTGATCGGCTAGAGGTGATCCTGACGGACCCGCTATCGTCACAGGAGATGCGGGCGTTCAACGAAATCCTTGCCCGTCTTGGGGCCTGGGTGACCTCGGAAGACTACCGAAATGCACTCGCCAAAGAACCACAAAAAGATGCAGTCTAAAATAGTCTTGACGTGAAACTAATGTCAGTCTAGACCTATTGCAGCCTACCAAGCTGTCACAGGAGAGGCCGATCACTCGGCGCCGAAGGAGCAACCCCCCGGAACCTCTCAGGCAAAAGGACTGTGATTAGCATGGGCGTCTGAAGCGCGCTGTGGAGCCTCCGCATCCCGCGACATAGGGGATTGGACCTGTCATCCGGCAGGACGAAACCTTGGGTCGCGGGAGGATGCCATGACCAGAATTGCCGTAATCGGCGCCGGAATTACCGGCGTAACCACAGCCTCGAGCCTGATGGACAGGGGCTATGACGTCACCTTGTTCGATCGCAATCGTTATGCCGCGATGCAGACATCTTTCGCCAATGGGGGGCAGTTGTCGGCCTCGAATGCCGAAACCTGGAACCGTTGGTCCACGGTTTTCAAGGGCATGAAATGGATGATGACCCGGGGCGCGCCGCTTCTCGTCAACCCCAAGCCGAGCTGGCACAAATACAGTTGGATGGCCGAGTTCGTGGCGTCGATCCCGCAGTACCGGGCGAACACCGTCGAGACGACTCGCATGGCGATTGCTGCGCGGGGTCTGCTACGGGAAAAGGCGGAGCGTCATGGGTTCGATTTCGACTGCGAGAACCGTGGCATCCTGCACATCTATACGACCAAGGCAGAGTTCGATCACGCCACCCAGGTCAATGAGCTGCTCGCCGAAGGCGGGCTCGAGCGCCGCGCGGTGGCGCCCGAAGAGGTCCGCCTGATCGAGCCGGCGCTGAGCGGCGATTTCTACGGCGGCTACTACACCGAGAGCGATTTCACCGGCGACATTCACCGCTACACGACGGGTCTTGCCAAATCCATCGAGAAAGGTGGGGCGGTTTTGCGCTTTGGCACTGATGTCGATGCGCTGAAGGTAGACAAGAACGAGGTCCGCCTGACCTGGAGCCGGAACAACGAAAGTCAGACCGAAACTTTCGACGCGATCGTCGTTTGTGCGGGTGTCGAAAGCCGGACCATCGCGGCGCAGCTTGGCGACCGGGTGAATGTCTATCCGGTCAAAGGCTATTCGATCACCGTTCGCCTTGATGACGAGGAAAGCCAGCAGTCCGCGCCCTGGATCAGCTTGCTCGATGACGAGGCCAAGGTCGTGACCAGCCGTCTGGGCAAGGACCGGTTCCGCATCGCCGGCACGGCTGAGTTTAACGGATATAACCTCGACATCCGGGATGACCGGGTACGCCCGCTGGTGAAGTGGTGCGAACGGTTCTTCCCCGGGGTCAGCACCGAACACGCGATCCCTTGGGCGGGCCTTCGTCCGATGATGCCGAACATGATGCCGAAGGTCGGGCAGGGCGCCCGCGACCGGGTGTTCTACAATACCGGGCACGGTCGTCTTGGCTGGACGCTGTCTGCCGTTACCGCCGAAATGGTGGCCGAAAAGGTTGCAGAGTCGCGGACAGTCAACAAAGCAGCCGCCGTGAACTACGGTGCCACGACTCCTCTGCAAGTGCAGGGAGTAGTGTGATGGACGTACCAACCTACGACGACATGCTTGCTGCGCATGAACGGATCGCCCCGCATATCCGGCGCACGCCGGTGCGGACATCGGACTATCTGAGCGATCTTGCGGGTTGCGAGCTGTTCTTCAAATGCGAGAATTTTCAGGAACCGGGCGCCTTCAAAGTGCGCGGGGCCACGAATGCGGTCTTTGGCCTGGATGAAGTTCAGGCCGCTAAAGGGGTCGCAACCCATTCGTCGGGCAACCATGCGTCGTGCCTGTCCTACGCAGCCATGTTGCGTGGCATCCCCTGTAACGTGGTCATGCCGCGCACCGCGCCGCAGGCCAAGAAAGACACGGTGCGTCGCTATGGCGGCGTGATCACCGAATGTGAGCCGTCGACCTCCTCGCGCGAGGCGACCTTTGCCGAGGTGCAGGCCGCGACGGGTGGTGATTTCGTGCATCCCTACAACCATCCGCGCGTAGTCGCGGGGCAGGGCACCTGTTCCAAGGAATTCATGGAGCAGACCGACGGGCTGGATATGGTGGTGGCTCCCATTGGGGGCGGCGGGATGATCTCGGGCACCTGCCTGACGCTGTCGACGCTTGCCCCGGAGACTAAGGTGATTGCCGCCGAGCCGGAACAGGCCGACGACGCCTATCGCAGCTTCAAGGCGGGTCACATCATTGCCGATGATGCGCCCAAGACCATCGCTGACGGTCTACTGGTGCCGCTCAAGGACCTGACCTGGAATTTCGTGTCGAACCACGTGTCCGAGATCTTCACCGCCTCGGAACAGGAAATCGTCGATGCGATGAAGCTGATCTGGAAGCACCTGCGCATCGTGATGGAACCCTCGAGTGCCGTGCCGCTCGCCACCATTCTCAAGAATCCCGACGCCTTCAAAGGCAAGCGCGTCGGCGTGATCATCACCGGCGGCAACGTCGACCTGGACAAACTGCCCTGGATGCAGGGCTGAAAAGGAGACTTCCCATGAAAGACATGATTGACCTGGACGCCTACGAAGTTGGTTTCGACATTCCCGCCAAGCCGGGCATGGATGCGGACGATATCCAAACGCCTGCTCTGGTGCTGGATCTCGACGCGCTTGAACGCAACATCAAGAAGATGGGTGACTATGCCAAGGCGCACGGCATGCGGCACCGCGCTCATGGCAAGATGCACAAATCAGTCGACGTGTTGAAGCTGCAAATGGAGCTGGGCGGTGCCGTCGGTGTCTGCTGCCAGAAGGTGTCCGAGGCCGAGGTCTTTGCCCGCGCGGGCATCCAGGAAATCCTTGTGTCGAACCAGGTCCGCGATCCGGGCAAGATCGCGCGGCTGGTGCAACTGCCCAGGCTGAGCGGCGGCGAGGTGATCGTCTGCGTCGATGATATCGCCAACGTCGCGGACCTGTCGGCGGCCGCCGTCAAGGCGGGCACCCGGCTGGGCGTCTTCGTGGAAATCGACTGCGGCGCCGGACGCTGCGGTGTGACCACCACGCCTGCGGTGGTCGAGATTGCCAAGGCGGTCGTTGCGGCGGACAACCTGACCTATCGCGGCATCCAGGCCTATCAGGGCGCCATGCAGCACATGGACAGTTTCGACGACCGCAAGGCCAAGATCGACGCCGCCGTGGCGCAGGTTCAGGACGCGGTCGACGCGCTGAAAGCCGAAGGGATCGAGACCGATCTGGTCTCGGGCGGTGGTACCGGGTCCTATTACTTCGAGTCGAACTCAGGCCTCTACAATGAACTGCAGTGCGGGTCTTATGCATTCATGGATGCAGACTATGGTCGCATTCTCGACAAGGACGGCAAGCGGATCGACGCGGGCGAATGGGAGAACGCCTTCTTCATCCTGACCTCGGTCATGAGCCACGCCAAGGCCGACAAGGCGATCTGCGACGCAGGCCTCAAGGCGCAGTCCATCGATAGCGGCCTGCCGTTCATCTATGGGCGCGACGACGTGGAATACGTCAAATGCTCGGACGAGCATGGCGTGATTTCCGACCCGAAGGGCGTCCTGAAGGTCAACGAGAAGCTCAAGCTCGTGCCCGGCCATTGCGACCCGACCGCCAATGTCCATGACTGGTATGTCGGTGTGCGCAACGGCAAGGTCGAATGCGTCTGGCCGGTCTCGGCCCGCGGCCGCGCTTACTGACCCGCATATATCACCAACCGGCAGCCCGCCCTTCTGGGCGGGCTGTCCCTTGCAGTATTCGAACCGGGGAGAAACCCATGCTGATCGTACCGGAACGGGACATCGCCGATCTGATGACGCGCGAGACGGCCTTCGAGGCGGTGGAAAAGGTCTTTGCCGCCATGGCGTCAGGTGATGCCTACAACTTTCCCGTGGTGCGCGAAGCCATCGGCCATGAGGATGCGCTCTATGGCTTCAAGGGCGGGTTCGACCGTGCGGGCCTGACATTGGGCCTCAAGGCGGGCGGCTACTGGCCCAACAATCTGGAAAAGCGCGGGCTGATCAACCACCAGTCCACGGTGTTCCTGTTTGATCCCGACACCGGCAAGCCCTCGGCCATGGTGGGTGGCAACCTGTTGACCGCCCTGCGCACGGCGGCGGCATCCTCGGTGTCGATCAGGCACCTGGCACGCAAGGACGCCAAGGTCATCGGCATGATTGGCGCCGGCCACCAGGCGACCTTCCAGCTGCGCGCGGCGCTTGAGCAACGCGCGTTTGAAAAGGTCATCGGCTGGAACTACCACCCCGAGATGTTGCCCAACATCGAGAAGGTGGCCGCCGAGGCTGGCCTTCCGTTCGAAGCTGTCGACCTGCCGGGCATGACGCAGGCGGATGTCATCATCTCGATCACCTCGGCATTCGCGCCCTCTCTGATGGCCGATCACGTCAGCCCGGGCACGCATATCGCCTGCATGGGAACCGATACCAGGGGCAAGCAGGAGGTCGAGGCCGCCCTGCTGGCCCGCGCCACCGTCTTCACCTACGAGATCGCGCAATCCATCAGCATCGGCGAAGCGCAGCATGCTATCGCTGAAGGACTGATCAGGGAAAGTGACATTGCTCAGCTGGGCGCCGTGATCAACGGCAGCCATCCGGGCCGCACTTCGGACGATCAGGTCACGCTGTTCGACGGTACCGGCGTCGGTCTTCAGGACCTTGCTGTTGCCGCGGCGGTCGTCGATCTGGCAGTCGAGCGTGGCGTCGCCATCGAGGTCGATTTCTAATCAGTAGCGATCCACGCAAACGGTCCGCTTGCAGGCGTCACCATTGGTGGCGCCTTTTTCGTTTGAGAGGCGTCGCAGGCACCCTCGTGTCTCGTCAGGGTATCACCCAAGACCCCCCCAATCATCGACAGAATCCGGCTCCAGCGGGCAATCTACAGCCAATAGAAACCTGTAGATGTGGTGAGCCCCAGTGACCAAGATTGACCAGATCGAGACCCTGATCCTCGACATCCCCACCATTCGTGGTCACGTGCTTTCGATGGCCACGATGCGTACGCAAACTGCCGTGCTCGTCAGGGTCAAGTTCTCGGACGGCTCCGAAGGCATTGGCGAGGGGACGACGATTGGCGGGCTGAGCTACGGACCGGAAAGCCCTGAAGGCATCCAGTCGGCAATCGAGACCTATATCGCGCCTGCGTTGATTGGTCGAAACGGCGACGATGTGAATGGTGCGATACAGCTCATCGACAAGCTGGTGAAAGGCAACCGCATCGCCAAGACAGCTGTCGAGATCGCTCTCTGGGACGGGCTGGGCAAGCGCTTGGGTGTGCCGGTGTCGCAACTTTTTGGCGGGGCCGTTCACGAGCGTCTGCCGGTCGCGTGGACGCTGGCGTCCGGCAATTCCGAGACCGACATCGCCGAAGCCCAGGAGATGATCGAAACTCGCCGCCACAACATCTTCAAGCTGAAGATCGGCAAGCGGTCCGTCCGCGAGGACGTGGCGCATGTGGCGAGGATCAAAGAGGCCGTTGGTGACGCCGCAAGCGTGCGCGTCGATGTGAACACCGCGTGGTCTCTGCAGGATGCCCGCTGGGGCCTGAAGGGCTTGCAAGAGGCAGGTTGCGAACTTGTCGAACAGCCGGTGCCCGCCCGCTATCGCCGCGCCATGGCGGAACTGTCCAAAGGCTATGAGATCGCCGTGATGGCAGACGAGGCGTTGAACGGTCCCGAGGACGCCTTGGAAGTCGCATCAGTGCGCGGGGCGGATGTGTTCGCGGTCAAGATTGGGCAGTCGGGTGGGCTCAAGCGCGCATCTGAAGTCATCGCCATCGGGCAGGCAGCAGGGCTGGGCCTTTACGGTGGCACGATGCTGGAAACCGGTCTGAGCACCGCTGCAGCTCTGCAGTTGTTCTCGACTGTGGAAGATCTGGCCTGGGGCACCGAGTTGTTCGGCCCGCTCCTGCTGACCGAAGACATTCTGGCCAAGCCGATCATCTACCGCGATTTCTGCGTCGAGATCCCCAAAGGCATCGGCATCGGCGCAACGCTCGACGACGACAAGATCAATTTCTTCCGCCGCGATGGCGGTCGGACCATGAAAGCCGTCGCCGGAGAATAGACCCGCGACACGGATATCAAACCCAGCCAAAGCGCATTCCAAAGTGCCGAGGCAGTCAGGAGGAGGACCAAGAATGTTCACCCAATCCAATCTCGACGAATTCGAAGCGCGGCTCGACGGCGCGATCCAAGACGACCCGGAAAACGGCGTCTTTCGGTGCCGCCGGGACATCTTCACCGACGAAGAGCTGTTCGAGCTTGAGATCAAGCACATCTTCGAAGGCAACTGGATCTACATGGCGCATGAAAGCCAGATCCCAAACCCGGGTGACTACTTCACCCTGACCATGGGTCGTACGCCCGTCGTCATCACCCGCGACAAGGACGGCGAGCTGCACGCGCTGGTCAATGCCTGTTCGCATCGGGGCGCGCAGCTGTGCCGCTTCAAGCGCCGCAACCAGAAGACCTTCACTTGCCCGTTCCACGGCTGGACCTTTTCCAACACCGGCAAGCTTCTGAAAGTCAAAGACCCTAAGGGCGCAGGCTACCCGGAGCAGTTCAACAAGGATGGCTCCCATGACCTGACCAAGGTCGCCCGCTTCGAGAACTACCGTGGCTTTCTGTTCGGCTCGCTCAGCGCCGACGTGAAACCGCTGGAGGAGTACCTTGGCGAAGCACGCAAGATGATCGACATGATCGTCGATCAGGCCGACGAGGGGCTCGAGGTGTTGCGCGGTTCGTCCACCTACACCTATGACGGCAACTGGAAGCTGCAGGCCGAAAATGGCGCTGATGGCTACCACGTCTCGGCCGTGCACTGGAACTACGTGGCCACGACGGCGCACCGTACCGATGACGGCAAAGAAGACAACATCAAGGCGACCGACGCGTCCAAATGGGCGAAGCAGCGCGGTGGCTTCCACGCCTACGAGAACGGGCACATCCTGCTCTGGACCGAATGGGCCGACCCGACCAACCGCCCCGGCTATCCGCGCCTGGAGGAATGGACGGAGAAGTACGGCAAGACCAAGGCCGAATGGATGGTGGGAGTGCTGCGCAACCTCTGCCTCTATCCCAACGTCTTCCTGATGGACCAGTTCTCCAGCCAGATCCGGGTGTTCCGCCCGATCAGTGTCGATCAGACTGAAGTAACGATCTACTGCATCGCGCCGAAGGGCGAGAGCCAGGAAGCCCGCACCCGCCGCATTCGGCAGTACGAGGACTTCTTCAACGCTTCCGGCATGGCGACGCCGGACGACACCGAAGAATTCCGGGCTACGCAGCGTGGCTACGCCGGCGCATCGCACGCGAAGTGGAATGACCTGACACGCGGCGCAACCCAATGGATTGAAGGCCCGGATGAAGACGCAAAGGCCCTGGGCATCAACCCGGTTCTGTCTGGTGCCCGCACCGAAGACGAAGGTCTCTTCGTCATTCAACACAGCAACTGGTCCGAGCGGATGGGTGAAGCCATCGCCAAGGAACGCGAAACCGCGCCGGGCGCGGCTGTCGCAGCCGAGTGAGGAGGAAAGACCATGACAACTGCAACTCTTGAACGCCCTGCAACCGACGTGATGAGCTTCGAGGACATCCAGGCCTTCCTCTTCGCGGAGGCGCGCGCGTTGGATGATCGCGAGTGGGACACCTGGCTGACCTTCTACCACAAGGACTGCCCGTTCTGGATGCCCGCGTGGGATGATTACGACACGCTGACGGAAGACCCGCAGAACGAAATGTCGCTGATGTACTACCCCAACAAGCAGGGCATCGAGGACCGCGTTTTCCGGATCAAGACCGACCGGTCGTCGGCGACCTCGCTGCCGGAGCCGCGCACGAACCACTACCTGTCGGGCATCGAAGTGCTGAGCCGCGAAGGTAGCGAAATCAAGCTGCGCTTCAATTGGCAAACCCTGAGCTACCGCTACGCCAAGACCGATACCCACTGGGGCACGTCGTTCTACACGATCGACACCAGCGGGCCGAAGCCGCTGATCACCGACAAGAAGGTGATCCTTAAGAACGATCACATTCACCACGTGATCGACGTCTACCACGTCTGACCCCCGTTCTCCGGGAGACTGAAAACCTCAGCGCATCCACGTCAGGGTGCGCGGCCAAGGGAGGAGCATGCCATGACGACCTACAACGTTGCCCTGAATTTCGAAGATGGCGTCACGCGCGTCATCCAGTGCGATGACGATGAGAAGGTGACCGATGCGGCCTTCCGTCAGAAGATCAACCTGCCGATGGATTGCCGGGATGGCGTCTGCGGCACCTGCAAGTGCTTCGTCGAGAAGGGCGAGTACGAGCTGGAATTCTACATGGACGAGTCCATGAGCGACGAGGAGGCCGAACAGGGCTATGCGCTCACCTGCCAGATGACCCCGGAAAGCGACTGCGTCGTGCGGGTCCCGGCCTCGTCCGCCATCTGCAAAACCGCGCCCGAGGCTGTCGAGGCCGAAGTGCAGGGCGTCGACAAACTTTCCGAGACGTCCTTTGGACTTCGGGTGAAACTGGCCAAGCCGATCAACTTCCTGCCGGGCCAGTATGTGAACCTGACAGTCCCCGGTACGGACAAACACCGATCCTATTCCTTTTCGTCCGCACCGGGTGCGCAGGAAGCAACATTCCTGATCCGCAACCTGCCCGGCGGTGTCATGAGCTCCTATCTTGGCGAACAGGCGAAGCCTGGCGACGCTCTGACTGCAACCGGTCCCATGGGTGCCTTTTACCTGCGGCCAGTCGAGCGCACGCAGGTGTGGCTCGCCGGCGGCACCGGTCTGGCGCCGTTCCTCTCGATGCTGGAACAGGTGGCTGAACAGGGATCCGAGCATCCGATCACGCTCTACTACGCTGTGACCCGCGCTGCCGACCTGGTGGAACTCGACCGTGTCAACGCGCTTGCTGAAAAGATCGGCGACGTCACCGTGATCACCATTCTGGCCGCCGAAGAAGACGCGCATGAGCGCAAGGGTTTCGTGACCGATCACCTCAGCGGCGATGACCTGTCGGGCGGCGATTGCGACGTCTACCTGTGCGGCCCGCCGCCGATGGTCGATGCCGTGCGCGCGCATTTCGGGAAACTGGGCGTCGAGCCCGCGAATTTCTACTACGAGAAATTCAACCCCACCGAAGAGAAGGCCGAAGCGGCATGACACGCCGTTTCGACGATAAGGTGATGGTCGTCACCGGCGCGGCACAAGGTATCGGCCGCCGCGTCGCCGAACGGGCGGCCAGCGAAGGGGCGCGGGTTCTGATCGTGGACCGCTCGCCCGCGCGCAAAGGCGTCGTCGCGGCGATCCGCGAAGCGGGGGGCGAGGCAGAGGCGATCTCGGTCAACCTCGAGACCTGGAGCGGCTGCGAAAAGGCGATGCACAAGGCCTGTGACCTTTGGGGCCGTATCGACATCCTGATCAACAACGTCGGTGGCACGATCTGGGCCAAGCCCTTTGAGCATTACGAGCCCAAGCAGATCGACGCGGAAGTGCGCCGTTCGCTGTTCCCGACACTCTACTGCTGCCGCGCCGCCATTGAACGGATGCTGCCGCAAGGCTCAGGTACCATCGTCAACGTGTCGTCCATTGCGACCCGCGGACTAAACCGCGTGCCCTACGCCGCAGCGAAGGGCGGCGTGAACGCACTCACCGCAAGCCTGGCGTGGGAAGTCGCCGAACGCGGCATTCGCGTGGTTGCAACCGCTCCGGGCGGAACCGAAGCACCGCCACGGGTCGTGCCGCGCAACCCCAACGCTGAAGAAGAACAACGCGAGGACTGGTACCAGACCATTGTCGACCAGACGATCCAGTCCTCGTTCATGAAACGATACGGAACGCTCGACGAGCAGGCAGGTCCCATCCTGTTCCTGGCGTCGGACGAGGCCTCCTACATCACCGGTGTCACCGTTCCGGTGGGTGGGGGCGACTTAGGATAGGCCCTGAGGAGGGGTCGTTAACCTACTGGAGGAGATCCAAAATGAAACGCACTATCCTGGCGGCCCTCGGGCTCGCCACCAGCTTCGCTGTGCCTGCTGTTGCCGAAGAAGACATCAAGGTGGGGCTTCTGCTCCCTTTCTCGGGCGTCTACGCGTCGCTCGGCAATGAAATCGAGACCGGATTCAACCTCGGTCTGGAACAGTTCGGTTCCGAGGCCGGTGTCACGTTCGAGATCGCCCGTGAAGACACTGAGGTAAAGCCGCCGGTCGCACTTGGAAAGGCCAAGAAACTGATCCTGCAGGACCAGGTCGATGTTATGGTCGGGATCGTCAGTTCCGGTGTTCTGGGTGCGGTGCGCGACATGGTGCATGGCGCAGGTGTGCCGCTGATCGTTGCCAATGCCGGCAATGACGAGGCCACCGGTGCCTCCTGCTCGCCTTTCATCACGCGGATGTCGTTTTCCAACGGCCAGATCAACCGTCCGATGGGCACTTGGATGGCAGAGCAGGGCGTGAAAAAGGTCTTCACGCTGGCGCCTGACTACGCCGCCGGTCGCCAGATGATCGAGGCCTTCACCGAGACCTTCACCGCCGCAGGCGGCGAGATTGTCGGGCAGGAATTCACGCCGTTCCAAAAGACGCAAGACTTCGGTCCCTATCTCGCCCAGGCCAAGGCCAGCGGTGCGGATGCGGTCTACGTTTTCTATGCAGGCGGCGAGGCGATTTCCTTCGTCAAGCAATATGACAGCTTTGGCCTGAAGGCAGACCTTCCCCTTTATGGCTCGGGCTTCCTGACCTCGCCGCTTTACGTGAACGCGCAGGGCGAGGCCGCCGAAGGCGTCATCACGGCGCTTCACTACGCGCCGACCATCGACAGCGAGGCGAACGCTGCTTTCGTGGCTGCGTTCACCGAGGAAACCGGCCGCGCTCCATCGGAATTCGCCGTCCAAGGTTATGATGCTGCTCGCGCGCTGATTGAAGCAACAAAAACCGGCGCAAATGACCGAGCATCTTTGGCGACCGCCCTGCGCCAGGTCAGCTTTGAGGGGCCGCGCGGTCAACTCTCCATCGACCCCGCAACCAACAACATCATTCAGCCCGTCTATGTTTACGAAACCGTCGCTGGTGAAGGTGGGCTGACGCAGAAGGTCCTGGCTCAGCTTCCCGCGGAAGCCGACGCGACCAATGGCTGCGAGATGGCACCCGTCTCCAACTGACCAATCTGACCCGGCCGCTCGCCTGCGGCCGGGACATAACGTCCGAGGAGGACTTAGCTCATGGCACATGATCTTGGATTCTGGACCCTTCAGGCGCTTAACGCCCTGCAATTGTCCATGCTTCTGTTTCTTCTTTCCATCGGCCTGACTGTCATTTTCGGGCTGATGCACTTCGTTAACCTCGCGCATGGCTCGCTTTATGCTCTTGGCGCTTATTTCGCTGCCTCGCTGGCTGCCGTGGGCGGCTACTGGATGGGGTTCTTTCTGGCGCCCGTGGCGGTCGCCGGGGTGGGGATCCTCCTCTATTCCGGCCTCATCAAGCGCATGCGGAAATCGGGGCCCATGTCACAGGTTCTTGTCACCTTCGGTCTGATCTTTGTCCTGCTCGATCTGACGCGCATCTTCTGGGGTGATCTGGCTCTCGCCATCGACGTACCCACGCTGCTCGGCGGTCGTCTGACATTCCTTGGTGTCGAGTATCCGACCTACAGACTTTTCATCATCGTTCTGGGTCTCGCCATCTTCGGCGCACTGGCCTTCGTGCTCAGCCGCACCCAGATCGGCGCAATGATCCGTGCCGGTGTCGATAACGATGCCATGGCTGCCTGTCTGGGCATCAATGTGGAACGGCTGTTCTTCATCGTCTTCTGTGTGGGCTGTGCTCTTGCGGGCCTGGCCGGGGCAGTCGTGGCACCGCTTCTCAGCGTGACGCCCGACATGGGTCTGCAGATCCTGATCCCGACTCTGATCGTGATCGTGATCGGTGGTCTTGGCTCCCTCAAGGGCGCCATCGCCGGATCACTGATCTACGGCTTTGTACAGACTTTCGGTGCGGTTCTGGCCCCGCAACTGGCCTCTGTCCTCATCTACGCGCTTTTGGCTGCGGTCCTTGTGATCAAGCCAGAGGGCCTCTTTCCAGCGAAAGGATAAGACGATGTTTCGCCACAACACTCTTCGTTACACCGCTCTGGTCCTGCTCGCAGCCGGTGCCCTCTTCCAAGCTTTCACTGCCGAATATTTCGGTCTGGAGATCCTGACAGAGATCCTGATCCTTGCCATGCTGGTTCTGGCGCTGGACATCGTTGCGGGCTTCGGTGGAATGGTCTCGCTCTGCCATGGCGCACTGATGGGGGTCGGGGCTTATACCTACGCAATCCTGTCGACCAAAGCAGGGATCGCACCGCCCGTTGCCATGGCGGGTAGCATTGCGCTGACAGGCGCGGCTGCCTGGATCATCGGCGCGATCGGTTCGCGCAGCCACGGTATCTATTTCATCATGGCGACACTCGCTTTCGGGCAAATGGCCTATTCCTACGTATTCGAGGCGCCGATCTTTGGCGGCGACGATGGGTTGGGCGGCATATCCCGGCTGGACTTGAGCTTGATTGGCGTCGATCTGAACGACAGTCGAAGCTTTGCACTCTTCTGTTTAGCCATTCTCGGGGCGGTTTATGGTGCTTCTGTCCTGATCCTGCGATCCGGTCTTGGTCGCTCGCTTACCGGCGTCATGCACAACGAACAGCGGATGCGGGCTCTTGGCCTGACAGTCTGGCGTGTGAAGGCCGATGTCTTTGGCCTGTCCGGCATGATCGCGGGCCTCGCCGGAGCGCTGGCCGCACAACACATCATGTATATCTCGCCGGGTCTGCTCAGCTGGACCGTCTCGGGCGAGGCGCTGGTTGTGGTGATCCTCGGCGGTCTTGGAACCCTTGTCGGCCCGCTGATCGGAGCAGCGGCCTTTGTCGTCCTGAAACATGAACTGAGCTCGGTCACGACCTATTGGCACCTTGTTGTCGGTGTCATCCTGATCGCCGTCGTGATGAGCCGCGCCAATGGCATCTTCGGCTGGATCGAGGCCCGCT
>Ga0098068_1000156_pt1 | contig 28584 bp, 31 predicted proteins | sample 26BtaG_FD_75059 | JGI IMG/M metagenome (GOLD analysis project Ga0098068, IMG submission 75059) | Marine viral communities from Cariaco Basin, Caribbean Sea - 26B_WHOI_OMZ_CsCl | ecosystem: Environmental > Aquatic > Marine > Oceanic | place: Caribbean Sea: Cariaco Basin | collected 2014-11-09 | reverse complement strand
CAATGCCCAATGCGTTGGCTACACCTTTTCCGTAATTTGGATCGGCTTTGTAGCAATTCGTAATATGGCGTTCTTGGATGAATTTCTCTGCTCCACCAACTTCTGCAGCAGTATTGTTGAACAATACTTCTTGTTGTTCTGGAGTCATGAGTCTGAATAAATTCCCCGGTTGAGAATAATAATCGTTGTCATCTTCTCTGAAATCATAATGATCGGCAGGACCTGTGATATCTGAAGCAGGCTCGGTGAATTCTTTTTGTTCTGTCCATTGTCCATAACTGTTCGGGAAATAATGCAAAGTCGAACCTTCGTTGCCATCTACACGCATCGCGCCATCTCGGTGATGGTTGTGAAAGGGACATTTCGGCGCGTTGACTGGAATTTGATAATGATTCACGCCCAAACGATAACGTTGTGCATCACCGTAAGAAAATAGTCGTCCTTGCAACATTTTATCGGGTGAAAACCCAATCCCAGGAACCACATTCGCTGGATTAAAAGCCGCTTGTTCAACATCGGCAAAATAATTTTCAGGATTTCTGTTCAATTCCAAAACGCCCACATCCATCAAAGGATAATCGCCGTGTGGCCAAACTTTCGTCAAATCAAAGGGATTAAAAGGACAGGCTTTCGCTTGCTCTTCGGTCATCACTTGAATTTTCATTCTCCATTTGGGGAAATCTCCTCTTTCAATGGCATCAAATAAATCACGTTGGTGACTTTCTCGGTCTTTACCAATGATTTCAGCGGCTTCTTGGTTGCTTAAATTTTGAATGCCTTGTTCGGTTTTAAAATGGAATTTCACCCAAATTCGTTCATTTTTGTCATTGATTAAACTGAAGGTATGGCTTCCAAATCCGTGCATATGGCGGTACGATTTTGGAATTCCACGGTCACTCATCGTAATCGTCACTTGGTGCAAAGCTTCGGGTAAAAGTGTCCAAAAATCCCAGTTGTTATTCGCTGAACGTAAATTGGTTCGTGGATCTCTTTTGACTGCTTTATTTAAATCCGTGAATCGATAGGGATCTCTCAAAAAGAAAACGGGCGTATTATTTCCAGCTAAATCCCAATTTCCCTCCTCGGTATAAAACTTCATCGCAAAACCACGAATATCTCTTTCTGCGTCGGCTGCTCCACGCTCTCCGGCCACAGTTGAGAAACGCATAAAAAGATCGGTTTCCTTGCCTATTTCTGAAAATATTTTGGCTTTGGTGTATTTTGTAATATCATGCGTCACTGTAAATTTCCCAAAAGCACCTGAACCTTTGGCGTGCATTCTTCTTTCGGGAATAACTTCGCGATCAAAATGCGCTAATTTTTCTAAAAACCAAAAGTCCTCCAGTAACATAGGTCCTCTCTTGCCAGCTGTTTTCACATTTTGATTTTCGGCTATTGGTCGTCCAGAAACCGATGTCAACTTTTTTTTCTCTTGATCATCCATAGTTTTGCTTTTTTTAATGTTTCATTTTTCGTTAAATGGTTTCATGTAAAATTACGGAAATTTTCATTGTAGGAAAACAAAAAACATAGCTTTTATTTATTGATTCATTTTATATTTATATTTGTAAAAAATAGGCTGATGAAGGTGATTTGGCACTTTAAAAATTTCGATGATCTCACTCCGCGCGAGTTGTATTCGATTTTACAATTACGAAATGAGGTGTTTGTTGTCGAGCAAAAATGTATTTACAACGATGGTGATGGGAAGGATTTGAATTGTCCGCAATTATGGGCGACCTTGAACGGCGAAATCGTGGCAAGTTGTCGAATTGTTCCTCCAGGAATTTCATATAAAGAACCTTCGATTGGTCGAATTGCAAGTCATCCTAAACACCGTCATTTGAAATTAGGTCATCAAATTATGCGGCATTCGTTGCAAATTATTGAAAATTTGTATGAAACCACTTCCGTTCGAATCAGCGCTCAGTGTTATTTAAAAGGCTTTTATGAGAAATACGGTTTCGTTCAAAGTTCGGAAGAATATTTAGAAGATCTTTTACCGCATATGGAAATGGTTAAAGAAGATTAAGTTTTATATTTGTAAAAAATTAGATTATGCCCATCATTGCTCCTTCCCTTTTAGCAGCAGACTTTGCGAATTTGTCAAAAGATATAGAAATGGTCAATCAAAGTGAAGCCGAATGGTTTCATTTGGATGTAATGGACGGTGTTTTCGTTCCCAATATTTCCTATGGAATGCCCATCATTAAAGCAGTCGATGGATTAACTGACAAAATTCTGGATGTCCATTTAATGATTGTTGATCCGGATCGATATATTGTTGATTTTAAAGAAGTTGGCGCAGATATATTAACGGTTCATTACGAAGCTTGTACCCATTTACATCGGACGATTCAAGCGATAAAAAACGAAGGAATGAAGGCGGGAGTAGCTTTAAATCCACATACGCCTGTTCATTTGCTGGAAGATGTAATACGCGATATTGATTTATTGTTAATTATGAGTGTAAATCCTGGATTTGGCGGTCAGAAATTTATTCAAAATACGTATGAAAAATTGGTTCATGCGACAGAATTAATCGACCGGAAAAATGCATCAACTCTTATTGAAGTCGATGGCGGAGTTTCCACTGGCAATGCGGCACAACTAGCACAATTAGGTGCCGATGTGCTGGTTGCAGGTAATTCAGTTTTCAGTTCAGATAACCCACTGAAAACCATATCGGAATTACGTAACTCTTAAAGCTTAAAGTTGTTCAAAACTTCATGAATTAAATTTTAGGATTTGGTTATTACGAATATTTTACTTTATATTTGCGCAACCTAATTAACCATAAACCTAATACCTATGAAGAATTTTTCATTCTTTATCCCATTTGTACTATTTGGCGCATTTTGCTTTTCGCAAGTTGGGATTAAAACAGAAACTCCACGACTAGGCGCTGCCTTAGACATCAACGGATCTTTTAAAATGGAAGAAATTATCTTGCCTAGTTTAAAAGACGCTTCTACTGTTCCTAACGTCCACGATGATTTTGTTTATTTAATTCAAGATCAGACCAATGGTCAAGTCAGCTATTTAGACTTATCTGCCGGTGGAAGTAACTCCGGGGCGCTTTCCACTTTAGTAACTTTTAAGCTTACCAATGTGAATGGAGACTGGATAGAAAATTTCGATACCAAAATTAGCTCCTCTCAATATGCTTTGGTCGTATTATCCGCTTCTTTTGATCGAAACATTGTAGGAACCAATCCAGCTATGCCAGTAGCACGAGCGAAAGCTGAAAATGGCACTTGGCGTTTGGAAGCAGATTATTCAGCAGTTACTAGTTCAAGCAATGGGACTTGGTCCATATCGTGTGTAGTATATCCAAAAACCTATGTGAAAATACTGGGTACCAATGGAGTGACTTCAGTAAGTATGAATGGTGCTACAACCGCTTCTGCAACTACTCCTATTGTAAATTAAATACAAAAGTTAAAAAATCTAACCTATTTTTTAACTTCTTCTTTTACCTAAAAACAACCTAAACCTATTTATAAATGAAAACCTATTTCTTAATTACGTCCCTATTTTTAACTTTTACACTTTCGTTCTCACAGGTGGGAATCGGTGTAAGTAACCCAACCGAAATGCTTGAAGTAGACGGTGGAAACATTTATGTGGGAGAGAAGTTCTATATAATGAACAGCATTGGCTCCTATTCTGGAAATGATACTGGCTTTCACCTAATAGCGGCAGACCCAAACAGTCAAAGCAAAGGGGAGCCTTTGAATGGTGAACTTATAGAGTTTTATGGTAATCAAGAACTACTACCCATTACGATCCAGGCTTACGAGATTAAAAACGTGAGATACCATAAACTCCAAGACCTAAATCTTCAAATCCCTTCGGATAAATATGTAATCTCATTATCTAATTTTGAAGCGATACCCTCAAGTGGAAACTTAGGACTTTATAGAGTTTCTAGAAATACTTCAGGATTTTTCAATACATTCCAAAACTTTACATATAGTAATTTTGTGATCGAAACTTCGGAAGTGGGAAACAACTGGCATGTTCGCATTGAAGCTCCGAATGTAAGTTTAAATCACAATACTTCTTGGACCTATACTTATAAATTTGACATTATCATTTTCCCAAAAAGATTCTTCAAGAATTTAGGAGATTTACAATACAACTTAAATGGAAATAAGAATGGTGCTGCACCGAACGCTCCTTCTGGACTTTAATTAACCTACCAAAAAAACCTAAAAACATGAAAAATTATATTTATTTCTTTACCTTATTGTTCAGCTCAATTGTATTTTCGCAAGTTGGAATTGGAACCAATACACCTTCTGAAACCTTGGAAGTGAATGGAACTACAAAACTTCATCAGAATAATAAAATTTATTTAGAAAATCCGGGCTATTATTCCGGGACTTCAGGAAGTTCAAGTTTGATGGTGAAAGACCTTAACACCAATGAACTAAAAAATTTCGATCCAGCTACCGCAAATTTTTCTTCTGTTTATTTCACGAGCTATTTCTTTGATAATGTCGCAGCAGAAGGGTTAAGTTCTTATAATACAAAAATTGATGCGAGTAAATACTATGTAAGCGTGGGTGGATTTATCGTTCTTAAAAACGATGGTACTACCTCGATAAGTATTGAAGGAACAACTTCAACCAGTGGAACCAATAATTATTTTCCACTTTATTCGGCAAGGGCTTTTGTTCAAAATGGAACATGGCACTTAAAATTCCTACCCAATAACAATCGTGTCTTTGAAAGTCAAGTGGATATTTATTTAAATGTATCTATCTACCGAAAGAATCTTTTAACGAATGCCGAAAATGCACCGATTGTTTTGGACTTTCAAAATGGGACAACCGGAACAGCACCTGCACCCAACCTTTAATAGTAAAGAGCAACAACCTATAGAAGGACTGTCTTTGGTGACAGTCCTTTTTTATTTTATTTCCTGAAAGAATTCACGTGCTCTCATTTCTGAGTAGGATAAACCTTTGATTTTATGGGGAAATGCGCAATGCCCCCCGTACTCACTGATTTCTAAAAAGACATACGGATTCTGGGCTGCAAAATTTTTGGGAAAACAACTCTCTCCCAAAAAAGGATCGTCGAGCGCATTCAAAACCAAAACGGGCGTTTTTATCGCATCCATTGAATAAGCTGGAGATGCTTTCTTATAATAATCAAATCGATCTGAAAAGCCATGGGAAGGAGCGGTGTAATAGTCGTCAATCTCATCAAAGGATTTGCTGTTCCGCAATTTCGTCCAATTCAATTCTGCGGGAAATTGCTCTTCTTTCTGTTTTAATTTTCTATTTATTTTATAGAGAAAGTTTTTTAAGTACACCCGATTGAAACCTTTTTTAAGCTTTTCTGCGCTATCTCTTACTTGGATTGGAACGGAAACTGCTACGCCCGCCTTCACTTTCGGATCGATCTTTAATCGACTGAAATAATTCATGATTTGAGCCGCACCCATCGAGAATCCCAATAAATAAATTTCGTGATATCCCTTTTTGAGTACCCATTGTACTACTTGGTCTAAATCCTCTACGGAAGCATGATGATACATTCGCAACAAACGATTCATTTCTCCACTGCAACTTCGATTGTTCCATGCGAAAACGGAATAATCATTTTCTAAAAAATAAGCTGCACTGGTATTGTTATACGTTCGTGTCGAAGCACCTTCCAAACCATGGCATAGTATGACTGCTTTCTGATTGTTGTTTTCTACAAAGTCAACGTCTAAAAAATCTCCGTCTTCCAATTCCAATCGTTCTCGTTGATAAATCGGTGGTTTTGTTGGCATAAATCGCCCACAATAAATGGTGGAAATATGTCCGTTTTTGAAATAAAGAGAAGGTGATTTGTATTTTGAATTTGAAACTAAAGGCACTATAAAAAATTAACTGAGGTTATATATTCTTTTCCGATTTCTTCGTTGATATGATCTTGAATTTTGGATTTTCCGTATTGCAATTCATTTTTCAACTCCGGCGATTTTATACGAACAAACAACTCTCGGTTTTTCACGTAGTATAATTCCACATAATTCATGATGTATTTTCCCATCATTTCTTCGAAAAGCTCTTCCGCCTGGGCTGCTAACAATTTATCTTCAATACCTAACTCAGAAATGAATGAACGGATGGCTTCGCCTAAATTCTGTTGATTGTTTTTCCTTTTCATAATCTGAGTATTTTACTTTCGGAATTAATTCGTTTGATGATCGATTCTGTTCGTTCCGGATGGGTATCACTGATAAATATCTGGCCAAAGCGATCTTCGTTTACCAGCAAAATCAATTGCTCTACGCGGGATTCATCCAATTTATCAAAAATATCATCCAAAAGCAACAAAGGCGTAATTCCCAGATGCTTTTTTATTAATTCCAATTGCGCTAATTTCAAAGCGATTAAATATGATTTCTGTTGCCCTTGTGAACCGATTTTTTTTACGGGATAGTCTCGAATTTGCAAATTTAAATCATCTTTATGAATTCCTTGGGTTGAAAATTGGGCTTTACGGTCTTTGCTTAAATTATTTTTCAATAATTCCTCAAACGAATTTTCTGTAAGTTGAGAGGTATATTCAATCTCTACTTCTTCATTTCCTTTGGATAGAATTTTATAGTATTCTTTGAAAATCGGTAAGAATTCATCGATGAATTTTATTCTTTCTTGGTGAATTGCTATTCCTAAACCAATCAATTCTTGGTCATAAATCTCCAAGGATAATTTATTGAATGTATTGTTTTGAAAGAAATATTTCAACAGTGAATTTCTTTGGACCACAACACGGTTATACCGCATCAAGTTTTTTAAATATTCTTTATTGGATTGAGAAATTATGTTGTCAATAAACTTGCGTCTGACTTCACTTCCTTCCTTGATTAGATCCAAATCATAGGGCGAAATCATCACCAAAGGGAATTGACCGATATGGTCCGAAATTCGATCGTACACTTTCGCGTTTTTCTTGAATATTTTCGGCTTATCTCTTTGCACTCCGCAGAAAATAACTTCTTCATTTTCTTGATTGACGAAATTCCCTTCAATCGAAAAGAAATCTTCATCAAAACGAATACTCAACACATCGGAATAGCTCAAATACGATTTTGTCAGTGCCAAATAATGAACGGCATCCAACGCGTTGGTTTTACCCCTTCCGTTTTGACCTACAAATGCATTTATTTTGGATGAAAATTCGAATTCAGCTTCTGGGAAATTTTTAAAATTCCGAAGTTTAATTGATTTTAAAAACATGTTTCAAAAATACGACAATTAGCGAAACTCCGAAGTACAGAGTTCTATAAAAAAAATCGTTTCTGAATTCATCGAACTCAGAAACGATTTTAACCAACCTAAACCTATGAAAAGCGCTAAAGCCTTTCTAATATTAAAGATACTCTAAATAAAATAGCATAAGGCCTTACACTCTTATGATAAATATCATACTTTGGGGGGTTGAAACAAAAAAAGACAGCTTTCACTGTCTTTTCTAATTTTATTCAATTTTAATTTACTCTTCGATACTTGGTTTAAAGAAGTTTTCTACATTAAACCCTAATACGGCCGTAAATCCATTGTTTCCTTCATTTTTCATATCACCTAGACCCATGTTGTAAGAGAATCCTACATTCATTCGTCCAATGTCTGCTCCGATCATAGGAGAAACGCTCAACGATTGATTCTCGCCATTAAAGAAGTCCATACGGTAGTTTGCCCCAAACCAAACGGCATTCTCTTGGAACTTAACTTTCGCTCTCAAGTTGGCATCCAAACGGCTGTCTTCGTCGAAATTCGAGCGATAGGCAACCATGGGTTCCAACTGAAATTGAGAAGATAGGTCAATGGTTTTCCCTAGCATTCCGTAATAAAACTTAGGGCTCGGCTCATATTGATTCACTATGGGATTGTTGTAGCTCAAAGGTATATCCAAAACAGAAAGTCCTAACATCCAACCATCGTAGGTTGCCGAAGCTCCAAAATTAATATAGGGAATATACACGCGCGTTTCAGCACCGTTGTAAATCGGATCATTTGGATTCTCAGTCATTCCACTAAAGTGCATTCCTGCAAAACTCAAAGAAGTTCCGAAGGAAAATTGACCTTGTTGTTTGTTTTTCACAGCACCAAATGGAATATGGTAAGCTGCAGAAAGGTTAAAACTATTGGTTTTGGTATTTCCGTTGTGGTCGTTCATGAAATACATTCCCAGACCTACACGGTCCACAATATTGGCATGTGCACTCGCCAAGGTCGTAACCGGTGCATCCGGCATGTTGTCCCATTGTCTTCTGTGCGACATTTTTAAAACAATATCATCGGAAGCTCCTGTAAAAGAAGGATTCACTAGAAATTTATCCATTAAGAAATACTGCTCATTAAAAGGCAAACTCGACTGTGCGAATGCAGATAATGAGAACAAGCTAAAAGCTATTGTTAATAATATATTTTGTTTCTTCATTTTAGTAGTATTGATTTATTCTGCTAAAAATTTATTGTTATCAATCAAAACCCCGGGGAAATCCCCGGGATAAGGATTATTAATTTTTCTCACCTCTACTTTTCACAGTTACGTGACCCGATAGTTTTCGTCCGTCTGTTACATTGATAATGTACCAGTAATCCGTAGTTGGCGCTTTCTGACCGTTCATAAAGAATCCGTCCCAAATTGTATTTGAGGTCAATTCTGCTTTGTAAACCAATCGTCCATCTCTATCGTAAATAACTACATCTGAGCCCGCGTAAATTTCCAATCCTGGAATGTTCCATGTATCGTTGATACCGTCACCGTTTGGTGTAAACATGGTTGGGATGTTAAATACTGCAAATTGCGCCGTTGTAATACATCCTTCCGCTGATTTCACATACACGGTATGAATTCCAGGTTGTAGATAGTTAAAACGGTTGCTGTCTTGCCAAACTACTCCTGTCATAGAGTATTTGTACGGTTCAACACCTCCCATCGCTTCTACTAAAACGTAATCAGGTCCAACTGTAATATTGGTAATCACCGGTTCTTCACCAGGTGTTACTACTACGGAAGCTGTTCCTTCACATCCTTCATCTGTCGTAACGAATACAGTATATGTTCCTGTTTGCGTTATGATTAAAGTCTGTGCATCCGCACCGTCAATCGCTACACCGTTTCGAGTCCAGCTATAAGTTACGTTGGTATACCCTGAAAAATCTCCAGCGGCTGTAATTTCAAATTCACCCTCACACATTGCAAAGCTTTCACCCAAACTTACGTCCAAACCACCTACTTCAATAGTAATTTCAGCGATTGCAAAACAGCCGTTGCTATTTTCAATTCGAACATAGACGATTCCACTTCCTGTTTCATAGCTTGTTGGGGTAGGAATGAATGCAGCGTTACCTGCCAATGCATCGTCTTCGCTTTCGTAATAAGAAATAGTGTAAGCAGTTGGATTATCGATTACTTGAATTGTTGTCAAGTCAATAATTTCTATTCCATCACTTCCTACATCACAAGCAAAGAAGTCCACATTTTGAGCGCCCGTAACCCCTTCAAAAATCGTAAGGGTAACTTTGATTACTTTCACTACTTCACCGGTTGCATCTTTAATTTGCGCATAAATCACAGCGGGTGAGTTTGCAGTTGTAACTGTAAAAGGACCGGTAGGAATGATGTTGTTGGGTGTATCATCCGTCGCATCTACTTCGGTTGAATAGAATTTAACTTCCAAAGACGTATTTCCATCTTTTACATCTTCACCAATTGCAACCAAGTCAAAAATAACTTGACCGTCTTGGTCGTCATCACATTGTGCATATTCTTTTTCTCCCGATACAATGGAACAGTCAAATGAACCCGTTGAATTTATGTCATCAAAAATCAAGTTTACATATCCAAACTGTCCGTAGGTACCTGCATAATTAGTAATCATCATTACATAATATTCACCAGCCAATGCACCTTCAATAGAGACCGTTTCAAATGCACTTGCAGAATAACTACAACTTTCAATTTGTTGTAGATCTTCATAATCACAAGGCACATCATTAAATGGTCCCCAAACAATAAAGTCCACATCGATCGGTGTACCTTGTTGATCTGGAAGTGTATATTGATTTAAGTCAAAGTATAAATCTCCATCTTCAGCAATCTTGAAGAAGTAGAAACGTGGATACGGTTGATTGTATAAACATCCGTAGTTGGGACCAGATGGTGCTGTAACAGGGATTTCACCGTCTCCTAAGAAAGGAATATTCAGACCAAATTCAGGACCTGGACAAGCAGCTTCTGGATTGATACAATCTTTCAATACTCGTAAGATTATTTTCACAATTTTAGAACAGTTTTGGCCATCCGCAACACGTGCATACACAATTGTATTATCGGCTGCATTGAATGCTGTTGGATTTGCAATTGGATTTTGCTGACTTTCAGCTTCTGCCAAGGTTGCATAATACACAAAAGTCATATCCGCCGGATTGTCTACTACTTCGGGTTGAACGAGTGTCAAATCAAAAAGTTCAAAACCATCGCCGTTGTAATCTATTTTTGTTAATGTAAAGGTATCACCGTTGGTTTCAAGTTCTCCAAACGTAATATTCACTTGGTCTTCTGCTGTACAGTCTCCATTTGATACGACTACTTTATATAGACCCGCTTCAGTAACTGTCAATGTAGTTGTTGTGGCACCTGGAATGATGTTACCATTGAAATACCATTGTAATGTAAAAGTTGGGTCGGTGATATTTACATGCAAAGTAAATTCTTCTTGACCACAAATCGTAAATTCATCAGGCATGTCAACACCTTGATCGTCTACAATAACGGAACCTAAATTAAAGGATCCGGCTTCAAGGAAAACAGCTGAATCGTAGGAAGTATCTCCGGCATCTGCTACCAATAAACGAATATGATAGGTTTCACCCGGAACAACGGCTGACTGAGCAACCAATGGCATGGTTCTCCCTCCGTATTCAATATCCGCAAAGGGACCTGGCACATAGTAGGTTGCGTCTCCACAATACTTATCGTTTACATTATTAATTGTAACCGGCTGTCCGTTTGGAAGCAAAGCAATGTTTTTTCCGCTTAAGCCTGGGTCTGGTGTAATTCCAGGTCCGCTAATGATAAAAGCGAAAATGTCATTATAGGTTGAACACGCAAAAGTTGGATATTCCTCGGATGCAAAAATATAGTTGAATGAAATTTCTGTTCCTTGCGGCACGAAATCAAATTCAAAAATAGTCACGTTGTTGGTGGTCGTTCCCGCCAAGAAACTTGCGTCTGGATCACCTGACCAATCATAGCCTCCGTGGTCCATAATACCACTGTTAGGACCTTCTGCTTGTTTCGCAGCCCCTGAAGTTAATACAATTCCACGTTCAAAAGGAAAGTTAGAATTCGCTTTTGAAAAATAACCCCAGCTACGCAATGCGCTTGGAAAAGGGTCTGATGGATTATCCTTCAATTGAAAGTTGGTTGCTGTGGAACATAATCCACCATCCAACAAAACATCTGTAAGTAATTGCTCCGCTCCATAATTTGACTCAGGATTATTTGCCCCATTAACTATGATGCTTTGGGCATTTGTCTGAAACAAATAGTGAAAGAAGAAAATTACGAGTAAAAGTTTTCTCATAAGTAAAACAAATTTGTTTATTATTCTTTGTGCTAAATTAAAATCTAAAATTAGTTCAATTTTAACGATTATTCTTCATTAATACAATTCTTTTTCAAGAAAGTTTTTTAATTCACTCTTTTTTGTTTCCAATTAGCGTACAAAGAGTACAAAATTCCGGAAGCTAAAGAGACAAGAATTACACTCAATGATAACCATTCTGGAACATCTATCGCGTTGTTCTTCACATAGTCATGAAGTAACATTTTGACTCCAACGAAGAGAAGAATTACCACCAAACTGTATTTAATATAGACGAACTTATCCATAACATTGGCAAGGAAGAAATACATGGAACGTAAGCCAAGAATTGCCATGATGTTGGAAGAAAACACAATAAATGGATCTTCGGTAATCGCCAAAACCGCGGGAATACTATCCAAAGCAAACAAAATATCTGTAAATTCAATAACAATTAATGCCAATAACAAAGGAGTTCCCGCCCAAATACCCATTTTTTTCACAATCAATTTTTGACCCTGAATTTGTTGCGTGATCGGCATAACCTTTCGAACCCATTTAAATACAAAGCTATCTTTGGGATTAAATTCTCCTTCTTCTTTCGAAACAGCCATTTTGATCGCTGTGAAAATTAAGAATGCACCAAATACATAAATGATCCAATCTACTTTATTAATCAACCATATTCCGAAGAATATCATCAATGCCCGAAAAACCACGGCGCCAATAATCCCCCAAAACAATACTCTGTGCTGGTATTTCTGTGGAATACTGAAAGATTTAAAGATAACAGCAATTACAAAAATATTATCGACCGATAGCGAAAGCTCCAACAAATAGGCTTGTAAATATTTAGAAAAAGCGGTTTCTGGAGTATAACCGAGTGGATTATCGATATGTTGATGTGCAAATAACCAATACAAAATCCCTGAAAAAAACAATGAAAGACTTACCCAAAACGCTGTCCATTTAGCGGCTTCTTTGTGGGTTATCATGTGTGCGTTTTTGTTGAAGACACCTAAGTCAAGTGCTAATAAAACGGCTATAATTGAAAGAAATATTACCCAAATCATTGTCTAAATCCAGTTTTTAAATTTCTGCTAATATCCGTATTTATAATTTATTGTTTCCAAAAAAAGCGAAATTAACCAAAAAAAAAACCGCCTCATTAACTAATAAGACGGTTTTGTTAGGTATTAAATCTTTTTTAACTAAGAATCCAAAGCTTCTGCACCACCCACAATTTCCAAAATTTCATTGGTAATCGCAGCTTGACGTGCTTTGTTGTATTCCAACACCAATTCTTTTCGAAGTGTATCCGCATTGTCAGTTGCTTTGTGCATCGCTGTCATTCGTGCTCCGTGTTCGGCTGCATTCGAATCCAGAACTGCTTTGTACAATTGTGTTTTCAGCGTTTGAGGAATCAAATCAGTCACGATTGATTCTTTGGATGGCTCAAAAATGTAATCTACGGTAGAAACAGATGCAACGTCCCCTTCTTCTTGTCGGATTTCCACCGGCAAATAAGTTTCATTCATGATAATTTGAGTCGCCGCATTTTTGAATTGGTTGTAAATAATTCGCACCTCATCAAAGGCTCCTTCTTTGAACTTTTCCGTTACTTCTTCAGCAATCGCAGCTACTTCTTCAAACTTAATTTCATCCCAAATCGATGAATAGTTTTTGTAAATAGGAACATGTTTTCTCAATAAATCATGTCCTTTTTTACCAATAGACAAAACTTCTACTTCAATTCCCGTACTTTTTGATTCGGTGATTTTTGCCGTTGCTTGTTTAATCACATTCGAATTAAAAGCACCTGCCAATCCACGGTTGGATGTTACTACAATCAAAAGAACTTTTTTTACTTCACGTTGAACGGTTAAATCGCCGCCCACATTGCTGTCTAAAGTTGAACTGATATTCTGAAGGATTTCACGCAATTTATTTGCATACGGACGAAGTTGAGTCACCGCATCTTGGGCCCGCTTCAATTTTGCAGCCGATACCATTTTCATGGCACTGGTTATCTGCATCGTTGAACCGACCGATGTGATTCTGCTTCGTATATCTTTTAAATTTGCCATTCTATGAAGTTAAATGTACACTTTTAGTACAATACTTGATTTAATTATATCTCGCTGTGGTGTCGTTGATTGCTGTTTTAATAATTTCAACAATCTCATCGGTATATTTACCATTCCGAATATCACTTAAAACATCTACATGTTTGTTTCTCATCAAGGATAAGAAATCTTCCTGCCATTCTTTCACTTTCTCCACCGGCACGTTTCTCAACAAACCTTGTGTTCCCGCAAGAATGATTGCCACTTGTTCTTCAACCGGCATAGGAGAGTGAACGTTTTGTTTCAATAACTCCACGTTTCTTTGTCCTTTACCAATCACTGACATAGTCGCAGCGTCAAGATCAGAACCGAATTTAGAGAAAGCTTCCAATTCACGGAATTGAGCTTGGTCTAATTTTAAAGTTCCCGATACTTTTTTCATCGATTTAATTTGGGCATTACCACCCACACGCGATACCGAAATACCTACGTTAATTGCGGGACGAATTCCGGAGTTAAATAAATCAGACTCCAAGAAAATTTGACCATCTGTAATCGAAATTACGTTGGTTGGAATATAAGCAGAAACGTCTCCTGCTTGGGTTTCAATAATCGGTAATGCAGTCAATGACCCTCCTCCTTTTACCATTCCTCTTAGAGATTCAGGTAAATCGTTCATTTCAGAAGCTACTTTATCATCGGCGATGATTTTTGCTGCACGTTCCAATAAACGAGAGTGAAGGTAGAAAACATCACCTGGATAAGCCTCACGTCCTGGAGGACGACGAAGTAACAAAGAAACTTCCCGATAAGCTACTGCTTGTTTGGACAAGTCATCATAAACCACTAAGGCTGGACGACCTGTATCACGGAAAAACTCACCAATTGCAGCACCGGCCATGGGAGCATACACCTGCATAGGTGCTGGATCCGATGCGTTTGCAGCAACGATTACCGTATATTTATCAGCTCCGTGTTCAACCAATGTATTCATAATGTGCGCAACGGTCGATCCTTTTTGTCCGATTGCAACATAAATACAGAAAACAGGCTCACCTCTGTCGTAAAATTCCTTTTGATTTAAAATAGCATCTATCGCAACCACGGTTTTACCGGTTTGACGGTCCCCAATAATCAACTCACGTTGACCTCTTCCAATAGGAATCATGGAGTCAACCGCTACGATACCTGTTTGCAAAGGTTCAGTTACAGGCTCACGGTAGATAACACCGGGCGCTTTACGCTCGATTGGCATTTCATACGTTTGACCTACAATTGGTCCTTTTCCATCAATTGGATTTCCCAGCATATCCACAACACGACCTAACATTCCTTCACCCACTTGGATGGAGGTAATTCGTCTTGTTCTATTTACGGTATCTCCTTCTTTAATTCCTTTGGATGGCCCTAATAGTACAATACCTACGTTGTCTTCTTCCAGGTTCAATACCATTCCTTCCAATCCGTTGGCGAATTCTACCAACTCACCATATTGAGCGTTATCTAATCCGTATACACGGGCAATACCGTCCCCAACACTTAGAACAGTTCCTACCTCTGCCATTTCAACGTTGACGTTGAAATTGGAAAGTTGTTGTTTTAATATTGCTGAAACTTCAGCTGGTTTAATCTCTGCCATTTTACTTTTATTTCAAGTTTAATGAATCCTTTTAATTTATAATTGCGCGATTCAATCGCTATAATTTATTCCGCGTTCTAATTTCAATTAGAGATTAGGAATATATTCATTTTTGTCAAATTCTTTTTTCAAACGCGCTAATCGAGTTCGAATACTGCTGTCGATTTCTTTGTCACCTACTCTCAAAATAAATCCTCCAATAATTCGGGAATCTACTTTGCTTTCGACAATATACGATGTATCTGCATTCATTTTCTCTTTAGCCAATCCTAAAATCTCTTGCGTAGTAGCTTCATCCAACTTAACGGCTGAAATAATTTCGGCAATGCTGATTTTATTTTGAAGGTTATACAGCACATTGTACTGGTTTGTGATTTCCTTCAATATATCTCCTCTTTCTTGATTGATGATTAGATGAATAAAATTTTGAGTCGTTTGGGAAAAACCTTTGAACAACTCATCAGCGATTACGTTTTTACGTTTTGAATCCAAAACAGGTGAAGCTAAAAATTGAGCCAACTCCCGACTGCCATCAATGGAATTCTTCAAATCTATCATTTCTTGATTGATTCGTTCCGCCTGATTGCTCTCATTTGCGAACTGAATCAAACCTTTTGCATATCGCTTTGCTGCTCTAACTCCTGCCATGATACTAATTCAGTTTTGCTTCGTTAATCAATTCACCCACCAAATTCTCTTGTGCAGTTTTGTCTTCCAATTCTTTGTTCAATACTTTTTGAGCAACCGTAATTGAAAGTTGTGCAATTTGATTTTTCATATCGGTAAGAGCGGCTGCTTTTTCATTTTGAATCGCAACACGTGCATTTTCCACCAAATTAGCGGCTTCAACTTTCGCCGTTTCTTTTGCTTTTGAAATCATAGTCTCACGCATTTCTCTTGCTTCTTTCAAGATTGCATCGCGTTCGATTTTTGCTTCTTTCAAAATCTTATCGTTTTCAGCTTGCAAAAGCGTCATTTCTTCGCGTGCTTTCTTTGCGGAGTTCAAAGCGTCTTCGATGGATTTCTCTCTATCGTTCACTGCATTTAAAATCGGCTTCCATGCAAATTGTCTCAACAACAAGAGCAACACGACGAACAAAATGGTTTGCCAAAAAAACAACCCAAACGAAAAATCACTGATTAATTTTTCCATTTTATATGTATCTTAATTAAGTTTCGTTTTATTAAAATCGTTTAATTAAAAACTCGGCTACAACCAACCGTTGCAGCTGAGTTCTTTTTTTGTTTTGATTAAACCGCAAACAAAGCTGCGAAACCAATACCTTCAATCAACGCCGCTGCAATCAACATCGCTGTTTGGATTTTACCATAAGCCTCAGGCTGACGTGCAATACCTTCCATGGCAGCACCTCCGATCTTTCCGATCCCGATACCCACTCCGATAACTACTAAACCTGCTCCTACAATCGCTGGAATTTCCATAATATAAAATTTATTAATTAAACTTAATTCTTATTGTTTTATGAATGTGCCTCTTCGTGTTCATGCTCCTGTGCTGCAAACCCAAAATAAAGAGCTGACAACATGGTGAAGATATACGCCTGAAGTACACAAACTAGTACTTTAATCAAAATAATTACAAAGGTCAAAGCGAAAGATAAACTTCCACCTATCCAACTTTGAAATACGAAAATCAATCCAATCAAACTCATCAATACAATGTGTCCCGCTGCCATGTTTGCATAAAGACGTATTAAGAGTGAGAATGGTTTAATGATAAGACCTAAAAGTTCAATCGGAATCAAAATTAGGTACAAAGGAATTTTTGCAATCCAAGGCATAGAATCTCCCAATGGATCAAAAACATGCAACCAATATGTTTTCTTACCTGTGAAATTGGTGATTAAAAACGTGATAATTGCCAATGCAGTTGTTACTGCAATATTTCCTGTTACGTTTACTCCCAATGGAGTTAGTCCAAAGAAATTCAAAAACAAAATAAAGAAAAACACCGTTAATAAGAACGGCATGTATTTTTTATAATGCTTTTCTCCAATATTTGGAACTGCAATTTCATCTTTAATATACAATACAACTGGCTCAAAGAAACGACCCACTCCTTTTGGAACGCCTCCTGATTTCACATACGATCTAGATAGACTCGTGAAAATCAAAAACATCAAAAGTGAAGTGAAAAGCATCATCATCACATTTTTTGTAATCGATAAGTCAAAAGGTTTTTCGTTCGTTGGAACTCCTTTTTTCATTTCTCCCTCGTGTGATCCTTTTGCCTCTTCTAAACTGTAGTTGATGGTTCCGGCTGCATCTGTTTTGTAAATCTGACCGTGGTATTCTTTGTAGAATGTACCGTCTACTTCGTGAACCTTTGTTCCGTGTTCGAAGTTAGATGAACTGAAAATCTTCAATCCATTGTCCACCAAAATAACGGGCAAAGGGAAACCGTAAGCGTTTCCTTCCTTGTCGGACAAAAATGTAAAATCATGAGAATCGACTAAGTGATGTTCAATTACACCCTTAATCTCTTTCTTCATCTGCTCTTTAAAACCGAGTTGTTTGTCTGCTGCGGCTGTCTCTGTTTGTGCAAACACAAACATTTGGAAAACCAAAACAAAACAAAACGTAAATAATTGGCGCATAGGAATTATAATTAACCTGTTTTTTTTTCGTGGTGCAAAATTAAGATAAGTTTTCTAATAAAAGAAACCTTATTCTCTGCTTTTCGTCAGCTTTCTTGATTCAGTAGTTTTTTCGCCGTAAACCAAGTGATTAAAATCAAACTTACAAGGTATAAAACGAGTAACGAAAACTTGAATTCTGCTTCGTCTTTTTGCGGAAAAGAATCAATAAATACCTTGGCCGCCACTAACTTCAAAGCAACTACAAGCAAGAAAAAATAACCCAATTGTTCTTTGAAACTTCTTTCAAGAACCTGAATGAATAGACTACTTAAAATTAAAACACAAAAAATAAAAATGTAAATCGATGAGAAATAGTCCTTTTGGATTTTTAAAATAAATTCAAACAAAATAAAATGAATGAAAATAGCCGTGGATAAGCAAGTCAATGAAATCAAGAAATTCTTAGTCCACGCTTTCATTTTATCCGCTTCAACTGATTTAACACCAAATAAAGTGAGCCTGCCAACCCCACCAAACTTCCTAAAACGGTCAGATATTTTTTTTCGAATCCATAATGTTCATCGCCCCAGCGGCCCAACCAAACAAACACAAAAATAACCGCCATCATCTGAAAGGCAATTCCAGTGAGTTGGGCGTATTTTGCCAATGATTTTTTTGGATTGGAGTCGGACATAAACGTATTTGAATTTTAATTCCTACAAAAGTAGTGATACCGATTTGATATCTAGGAAAGAATTACTTGATCGCACATTTATCGCAAAGTCCTTTTACAACCATACTCAATTCCTCTGCTTTGAAATTTTTCGGAAGGGAAATGGACGGAAGAATAAAATCTTTCATGCAATAGGTCAACTCGCAATTCGTACAGTGAAAATGAATATGTGCTTGTTCCGGAAGGCATTCGCAACTATCTTCACAAAGCGCATACTTCACCGACCCGCTTCCATCGTCAATGCTATGGACTAATTTGTTTTTCTCAAAACGCTTGAGTGTACGATACAATGTCGTTTTATCCACTTGATCAAATTCGGCTTCCAATTCATTCAAACTCACGGCATGTTCCGTGTTTTGAAGAATTTTCAACACCAACAAGCGCATGGCAGTTGGCGAAATTTTACGGGCTTCCAGTTGCTTTTCTAAAGTTTCACTCATCTCAATTCATTTAATTCCATCTACTTTTCGTTAAAAAAGTAGTTGAACTCTTTCTATCTGTCAAATTTACGAAGTATTCGGGGAAGTAGGAAATTGACTGTTTTGAATGATATCTTAATTTTCTGCTTACACCCATTTAATCCTTATCAATTTCTTGCCCTTGTCTTTCCATCATCTTTTTATAGTTGGCTTGATTTATTTTCTCGAATTCATCTTGAGTTACAGCGATACCTTTTGAGGGTGGTTTGATTTTATAATTGCTTTTTAACGCCTCTATTTCTCGGGCTATATACGTCATATAACGCTCAGTATTGTCTTCAAAATGCAAAGTAACTTTAATCTCCAAAATCAAACCTGGCAAACCCCAATAATTATCTGGCCCGTTTTTGAAGTTTAACTTGGGCGCATACCAAGCGATTAATTCTACTCCCTTTTCTTTATCCCAAGATGTTGCTTTTTGGACTTTTACTCCCAAAATTTCTTTGGATTCTCGTGTTATTTGCCAATTGAATTCAGTTAAACTGTCTTTGATCAAATATTTCTTTGAAAAAGATTGGCTTTCTTCCAAACTGATTTCAGATTTCGTGTTTTTATAAATAATCGGAGAAGGTCCAAACGAAACTCTAGCAACCATTGCCCCTTTATCCGCATCCGTTTGTTCATTGCTGATTCGATCTATGCTTTTCCAAATTGACTCCTCTTTATTTAAAGTTAATTCGAAAAATTTTTTGGGAATAATGATTTTTACATGCTCAGGTAAACTCGGATCTCTGTAGTTTTCTTCAGGTTCAATTAACTCATATTCAACCCTTAATTGATCTTGAGCTGTAAGACAAGTTCCTACCAATCCAAAGAAAATGAAAAGCAAAATGGTGTTGTTCATAGGTGTAGTTTATATTTGGTTTTATAGATAATCGTCTGGCTTCGAGACCTTATCTAAAATCAAATATAGTTAATATCTTGATTCTTCACCAATCCTTTTCCTTTATAACTTAGTTTTACGGAAAGAGGAAACGTTGGATTATCTTAAAACAAGAAATCCACCGATTGAAAACGCAATGAATTCAACAAAAAATTACAGGAATACTAAAGTGCCTTATAATTGAAATCGGCCATTACCACGGCAGTAACGCCCGCTTCCACTCCTTTGTTTCCATGCGCACCGCCTGAACGGTCCAAAGACTGTTGTTCATTGTCATCGGTTAAAACACAGAAAATAACAGGTGTGTCGGAATGGATATTCAAATCCTTAATTCCTTGTGTTACGCCTTGACATACATAGTCAAAATGCGCAGTTTCTCCCCGGATGACACTTCCAATCACAATAATCGCATCGAATTCATCTTGTTTACACAATTGGCTTGCGCCATAAATCAATTCAAAACTTCCAGGAACTTCAAAGTTTGAGATATTCTCTTCTTTGGCGCCTAGGTCAATCAGGGTATCAATCGCACCTTTTTGAAGATTGTGGGTAATGTGATTGTTCCATTGGGAAACGACAATGCCGAAACGAAACGCTCCGGCATTGGGTAATTTTGTTTTATCGTAAACCGATAGATTTTTATTTTCAGTTGCCACTTGTAGCGTATTTTAGTCTTTCAATGTATTTATCTACTTCACCTTCGCCTGCAAAAGGATATTTCTTAGCAAGTGCTTCGAAATAATTCAAGGCTTCTTTGTTCATGTCCATATCCATCGCCAATTTACCTGCTTTCATATAGTAAAGCGTTTGGATAACTTCCAAATCCGTTCCTTCTGCTGCTTTTACGTAATAAGACAAAGCTTCTTTTTCTTTTCCGGATTCAACCAGCGCATTTCCAATCATACCGTTTTTCTGAGCGGTTAGGATGTTGTCTTTGGATGAGAATTTCTCAAAACTTTTCACGGCTGATGCGTAATCTCCTAATTTATAGTAAGAAACTCCAGCTTTGTAAAGTGCAATGTTTGCTCCTTTTGTTCCTCCGTAATTTTCTATGATTTGCTCATAGCCTAAGAAACTTCCTGGACTTCCTTTCAATGCCAAAACCACCGAATCTTGTTTGAAGTATTCGTCAGCCTGAGCCATTTCTATAAATGCTTTTTCAGATTTGGGCTCCAATACCGTTTTTAAGTAAGCAAAGTAACCGATACCGATTAATGCCAAACCGATGAAAGCGCCCACAATGATTTTGGAATGTCTTTCAAAGAAGTTTTCTGCCAAATGCGCAGTTTCGTTTAGGCTATCAATAACCTTTTCGGTAGTATATTCTTGTTTCTTATTTTTCTTTGCCATCTTGATTGAATTTCAGGTGGGCAAAATTAGCAAATAAGTATAATTCCTACAAGTTTTGTTTCGATTATACGTTAATTCACTGCTTTTCAATTTGTTATTTGGAAGCCTTAGTATAATTAAATACTGATTATCAATCCCGTACACTTTAAATTTCAAATAATACATCCAAAAAGATAGTTACCCAATTCATCTAATTAAATCAAAAAATCAAAGAATTGCAGCGTTTAAAACCAAAAAAAAACTCCTTAATTGCATTTTTTAAGGAGTTTAATCTGTTACTATTGAATGGTTTTGTTACAAGAAATAACCCAAAGAAATATTCAACATATTGATTCTGTCTTCGGTTTTGAAGTTCGTTCCGGCTGCACCTTGAAGAAATTCAGAAGAAGTTTTACCCAATCCGAATTCATAACGAACATCAATATTTAATTTCTTAATGTTCACTCCGGTTCCAATTTGCCATCCCAAACTCACATTGTCTGTCTTATCAGCTTCGAAATTATTGAAATCACCTCCATCAATTTTATCTTTGAAGTTTAGAGAGAAAACCGGTCCTGTTTGAACTTGAACCAATCCCAAAGCGAAGGTTTTACCCACGTTTACAGGAATGTCAATTCGGTTTTTCTTTACATCTCCACCGTCGTATTCATTTTTGAAAGACGTATAAAGAACTTCCGGTTGAACATAGAATCCAACGGCTTTGATACGCATCATCCCACCCGCTTGAAAACCTACGGAACCTTTTCCTTTTTCTTGATAAGCACCGTCAAGCGCTTTAAGCACACCGTTATCGGTGTTGTAAACCATACCTGCTTTCAGTCCGAAATCAATGTTTTGTGCAAATGCACTCATTGAAAAAAGTGCGAAACCTGCTAAAAATAGTTTTTTCATAATTGTTTATTTATTTTGTTTTTCTTTTAATAATACATCACGCAACTTAGTGAACAACTTAGATGAATAAACGAAATCAATCACCGATTCATTGTCTGCAGTTAAAATTTCATTTTTATCTCCATCCCATTCTTTGTATCCATCTTTCAGGAATACAATGGTTTCACCAATTTCCATCACCGAGTTCATATCATGGGTGTTGATGATGGTTGTGGTATTGTATTCGACCGTTAATTCATGCAATAATTTATCGATGACCATCGATGTTTTTGGATCTAATCCAGAATTGGGTTCGTCTGCAAATAAATATTTCGGTTTATTCACAATCGCTCGTGCAATGGCCACTCGTTTTTGCATTCCCCCTGAAATTTCGGATGGGAATTTATGAAACGATTCCGGCGTTAAGTTCACCCGCTCCAAAACTTCCTCAGATCGTTTATTCATTTCTTTCAAAGACACATTCGAAAACATTTCCAACGGAAAACGAACATTTTCTAAAACCGTCATCGAGTCAAACAAGGCACTTCCTTGGAAAACCGTCCCAATTTCACCTCTAATTTGTTGTCTTTGTTCATAATTGAACTTAACTATATCCCGTCCATCAAAGAAAATCTCTCCGGAAGTGGGAATAATTAATCCTGTCATACATTTTAGAAACACGGTTTTTCCAGAGCCGGATTGACCGATGATTAAATTGGTTTTACCCGATTCAAACACAGTAGAAATTCCTTTTAGAACTTCGACATCATCAAACTGCTTCTTTAAATTCTTAACTTCAATCATCAGCTCAAAATTGTTTGGGTTAATACCAAGTTCAAAATAATCAGAATCACGGATGTCCAAACTACGGCTGCTGTACTGGAACGACCTACTTCCAAAGAACCACCTTTCACATTGTATCCATAATAGGCAGGAACCGTTGCAATCACAAAGGCAAAGCAAATGGTTTTAACGAATGTATAAACAAACAATCGTGTAGCCATTGGCATTTGTAAACCGGTGATATAATCAGATTGACTCCACATTTGGGTCGCTTCTCCAATTAAATATCCACCCAATAACCCCATCGCGATACTAATCATAATTAAAATAGGATTGAAAAATATAGTGGCAATAACTTTGGGCATCACCAAGAAGGAAGGGGAATTGATTCCCATCACATCCAACGCATCAATTTGCTCGGTAACACGCATGGTTCCAATACTTGACGCAATGTAAGAACCTACTTTCCCCGCTAAAATAAGCGATATAATCGTGGGTGAGAATTCTAGAATCAACACTACTTTGGTCGCATACGATACATAATAATTTGGAACGGGAATGTCGGCACCTTGAAAATTTTGCGCCATTTGAATCGCAGTTACCGCTCCCATAAACAAAGATATGAACGCAACAATCCCGACGGAACTCATCCCCAAATCATAAACTTCCCTCATTATAAGCTTACGAAAGACCTTTGAGCCTTGGGGCTTTCTAAACACTTTGACCATGAACCGAAAATAGGCTCCAATAATCTCTAACAGTTTCAACATACGTTGCAAAATTATGATTTTTTTTCTCATGCAACTTCTTTAACTTTCGCAAATGAATTTAGATGGCTTAAAAAAGTATTTACCTGACGGTGCTTTTCCCTTTGTAGAAGGATGGTTGGAGAAAGAATCAATCCGCATAAAAATTAAACCTTCACGCAAAACAAAGTTGGGAGATTATCGCTTTTTACGAGCAGAAAACAAGCATCAAATCACCATTGACAACAGTTTACCGCCCGAAGCTTTTTTCTTTGTGTTGACCCATGAAATTGCACATCTCTTTGTTTATAATCACCTCAAAAGCAGTGCCTTACCCCATGGATACGAATGGAAAATGATGTTTGGAAAAATGTTAAATCAAAGTTTATCGGTGTATTCTGAAGAAGTTCGACCCTATATTCGTAACCATTCCATTCGTCCCAAAGCGAGTGTTGGTGCAGACCGAAATCTACATCGGAAAATGTTTTTAAAAGAAGAAAATTTAGACAAATTAGTCGAAAGTTTAAATTTGGGTCAAAAATTTTTAATTGGAAAAAGAATTTTTGAAAAAGGGAAGAAAAGAAAAACGCGCTATCTTTGTAAAGAGTTGTCTGGCCAAAAATTGTATTTGGTAAGCGGACAAGCAGTAGTTGACAAAATAATTGAAGAATGAACAAAAATGACTTTGGTGTAATTATGGCTGGTGGAGTTGGATCTCGATTTTGGCCACTGAGCACCGTGGATCTCCCCAAACAATTTCACGATATTTTAGGAACAGGACGAACTTTTTTACAAGCGACCTTTGATCGTTTGGCAAAATTGATTCCACTGGATCAGATTTACATTGTCACTTTGGAAGAATACATTGAGATTTGCAAAGAACAACTCCCTGAACTTTCTGAAAATCAAATTATTGGCGAACACAGTGGAAAGAATACCGCAGCGAGTAATTTGTATGCTGCAAAAATTATTTACGATCTAAATCCCAACGCCAACATCGTCGTTGCACCTTCAGATCATGTGATTTTGGATCAATCTGTTTTTTATGAAAAATTACAATTTGCACTGAATGAGGCAAGTCAAAACGAAGTTTTAATTACCTTAGGAATTCAGCCTACACGTCCAGATACGGGGTATGGCTATATTCAATTCTTCCCGAATGAAACCTCTCAAATTAAAAAAGTAAAAACATTTACTGAAAAACCAGGTCTTGATTTGGCGGAGGTTTTTTATAAATCCGGCGAATTTCTGTGGAATGCAGGTATTTTTATTTGGAATGCAAAGACGATTTTAAAGTCTTTTGAGAAAAACTTACCCGAAATGTATGAGTTATTTGCGAAGATAGAACATCCATTGGCTTCGGAAAAAGGAAAGAAAGAAATTCAAAAATCGTGGGCGTTGATTCAACAAATTTCAATCGATAACGGTATTTTAGAAAAAGCAGACAATGTGTATGTAATCCCTTCTTCCTTCGGTTGGTCCGATTTGGGAACTTGGAAATCCTTGTATGAGAATTTGGACAAAAAAAGTGGAAATAACGTTAAAAAAGGAAAACACATTCTTACCTACAACACAAGCAACTCGCTGATTTACAACACCCAAAAGAAAGCAATTGTAGTAGATGGATTGGATAATTACATTGTGGTCGAAACCAAAAAAGCACTTTTAATCTGCCCAATGGATCGCGATCAAACCATCAAAGCCTTTGTGAGTGATTTGAAGTTGAATAAGGGAGAGAAGTTTACGTAAGTTATTGAATAGCTGAGAGAATTATTGATTTAATTGGGCACAACATGTTGCGAGGTCGCGAACTTCGTAACTAAGATTTTTCGGCTAAGAAAAATTTCTTGCGTAATGGAAATGTGATGTAACCACAAAATACGCAATCTTACAAAACCGTTGTTGAACTAATCCCGACAAAAAGCGGGAAGCTTTCTATTATTGATAAAAACAGCAGAACTTGTTGAGATTAACAATACTACTTCAAATTATGTTTAAAAAAAATCAAAAACTGGAATAGAAACGACTGTTAAGCAGGTTGATGGCTTTGAAATTATCTGACAAAGGTTGACTCGAAATTTTACAATTACAAGCAAAGCAAAAAGTAAGTCCACAAAAAAGTAAAAAACCAACCGTGTTTTAACTGCTTTCCCACACAAAACGCATCGTATTCCCCATAGTATTGAAAACGTGACGCTGAAAAGGATTAGTCAACACATCATTCAGCTTTAGCCCTTCGGGCAAGACGAAAACTTAGTTATTGGGGGCAGTTATTTCAGCTCCGTCTTACGTTAAATTCGATTACGTTTTCTGTTTCGTCAAATTTTATTGTTAGTGTTCCAATGTCAATTCCCCGTTTCGCCATTCCTAAATAGTAGCTAAATTCAGAGTTTGTTTTTCTTTCCGGTTCTCCGAGCAATTCGATAATTTCAGTTTTAGTTTTTCCTTTGAGTTCGTGGTTGTTTCGTAGACTATTCATCATATCCCAACGTAATGACCAAGTTGCTTCGGTTTCTTCCCAATTTTTCCATTTATCAGAGTCAAATGGTTCGTGTGTTATCTTACCTTTTATTAGAAAGCCAACAAGAACGATTGCTCCAATAACTAAAAGTCCATATTTTAATATTCTTTGCACGGTCAGAATGGTTTGGTTAATTACCCGTAATTAGCTTTAATTCCGAACTCTCGATAAGTTGGACTAATTCAGGGTATGTGATGTTTTTCAAGTCAGTTTTGTTATTTTTAGTTCGATAAATTTCGTTGCTGTGTTCAAGTCCGTTTAGTCGAATCCAATTATATAAGTCGGTCGGTGAGTTGTCTTTGGTTTTTACGCTTATCCTTTTCCAATTTTTTTCGATTATTCCAAATTCAGACGCTTTTCGGTTTATGATAACATCACCACTTTTTGATTTATAGAAAAAGTCTTCGAGTTCTCCGTAATGGTCTTCAATTTCCATTGAGTAAAGCCCAAAACTTACAAGTCCAACGATTAAAATTGTCCCAAGTCCAAAAATCAAAAGTCCATATTTTAATCTTTTGTTCATTGTTTGCGGATTTGTGTCATAATTGCCCCCAACGGTCTTGTATAAGCGCAGTAGCGGTTTTTACGCACTAACCTTTCGATTTAAAACTGACCTTAAATTTATACAATTTCTTTTGTTTTATCACTTTTCCCGCTATTGCGCTTATACGTTGTTGCCAGTAGTTTTTATTCTCTAAATGTGTATAAGCCTTTAATTAATCCAGAATGAAGTTCAGCCTTCATCCTTGGTTCATAATTTGATTTCTCATTTCTTATAATTGAATAAAATTCGACTCTTGATTTTGAAAAATTAATATTCTGTATAATCCCTAATTCATATAAATATCTTAACAATGCTTGTGGGCTTTTATTAATATTCTTATTACGACCCTTGAAGAACTTGTCCTTAAACTCACTTTCGGTAAATGGCTGTGTTCCTAAAGTTCTCAAAAATGTGAATAGAGTATTAGTAGAAGGGATAACAGGTGAAATTTCATTTTTAAGTTCGTCGATTAACCAAGAAGAATACTCTTTTTCGGCAGCTTTAAAAGTTTCATAATCTAAAGAATTAGAAATTTTAGCTTGGTCTTGAACCTTTATACAGAACTGTACTAAATCCCTTGGTCTATGAAATGTTCTATGTATAATATATCTGAAAGGTTCAATAGGTTTTCCATTTTCCAACAGTTTTATAAAATTGCGATTAAATATGTAGAAAAAAGAGCTTTTTCCAGAAAGTTCTTCGACACTATTTTCAATTCGGGCGTTTATCAGTTGAAGTAATAGAGGATTGTCCCAATCGCTCTTATTTGTTATCGCCCAATTAATATGATAAGTGTGAAAATCAAATTTTGCACTATCAGGATCGTGACTACTAAATTGATAGAATATGTCAGAGCGAAGATATGCTATAACTTTTGAGTTTTCATTAAATTGAGTTATGGTAGAGTTTAAAGCATAAACTACTTTAAATAGACTTATCAATGCCTCAAAATATTTGCGATTATCTACATACAAAGTGTAGTTATCATCTAATTGGTCAAATTGCAAAAGGTAGGTTCTCTTGCTATCAGCAAGATTTTCAAATACCAAATATTCTAATCTAATATTGATTTCAGAAATATTATCAAAACCATCATCAATTTGAAGAGTGCGTTCGCTTGAACTTTTCGGACCTATACCTTTGTATTGAAGTCCCAATTCAGTTTTTTTAGTATGAGTTGTGATTTTAGAATGTAAATCTTTAAGATTTTTCCCAAATCTCTCATTTACAAATTCTACTAATTCTTTATATTCATTCGTATTTGGTTCAAATTGTTGGTCTAAAACTAACTGCTTTGCAAACTCACTTAAAATGATATACTTCCATATACTTTGATATTGATTTGGTCTTGTAAAGTCATCATCTGAAAGACGCAATAATTTTTCAAAAGGAAAACTACGAAATGACAAATTGTTAATCAAAATTGCCTTTTCAAATTGTCTATTATAAATCCAATTGTATATGGCTGATTTTCCCGTACCCTTTCTACCAATGACAAAGAAGGTTTTATCTATGACAATTTTATTCCAGTAATCTTGGTCAAGAAAATAATTCTCTAAATTTTGGTCATAAAGTCCATCTGGATTTCCAAAATCAGTTTCTAATAATGCTTGTAATGCGTTCATATTTTTTTTCAAATTACTGGCAATCGAGTCACGCAAGGGAATCTCACCCCTACGTTCTCACGGAACCGTGCGTGACAGTCTCCCGTCACACGGCTCTTCATGTTAATAAATCACTCAAATATAAAATTATTTAAGGATAT
>Ga0098068_1000154_pt1 | contig 28676 bp, 25 predicted proteins | sample 26BtaG_FD_75059 | JGI IMG/M metagenome (GOLD analysis project Ga0098068, IMG submission 75059) | Marine viral communities from Cariaco Basin, Caribbean Sea - 26B_WHOI_OMZ_CsCl | ecosystem: Environmental > Aquatic > Marine > Oceanic | place: Caribbean Sea: Cariaco Basin | collected 2014-11-09 | reverse complement strand
TGCTGCCAAAGGAGACACGCATTTTAAAGTTTATAAAGAAGATGTGGATGAGATTACCCTAACCCAATTAAAACGGTTGAATCAAGATGAACGGATTGTGGAAATCGCACAAATGTTGGGCGGCATCAACATGTCCGACTCTGCGATAGAGCACGCTAAACAATTACTGAATTGATTTGATATGCTTTGAAGGATGAATCCATTTTAGTGGAGTTTGCATTTTATAATTATGGTTATAGGTTGTGCTGAATCTGAAACTGATCCTTGTGATGTCCAACATGTTATAATCAATGGTGAATGTGTACCAGATTATATTTTTCCTGCTAACAGAAATTATAAAAATGGTGATAAATACTTCCATCAAAAATACGGGGTCATGGTTTATATAAACAGTGATTGGTTTGACACAACTGAGCACGTTATTGAAGATTTTGAAATTAAAACGAAGCAATAAGTTCAAAGTTTTATTAACTTTGGATTTTAAATGGAGTAGCATTAAACAAAAAACAGAAAAAAGATGGCATACAACTTATTAAAAGGGAAACGAGGAATTATTTTTGGAGCTTTGGATGAGAATTCAATTGCTTGGAAAACCGCAGAACGTGTTCACGAAGAGGGTGGTACATTTGTCTTGACCAATGCACCAATAGCAATGCGAATGGGTCAAATTGATGAATTGGCCAAAAAAACGGGTTCTCAAATTATTCCCGCAGATGCGACTTCAGTTGAAGATTTAGAAAATCTCGTGGCTAAATCAGTAGAAATTTTGGGAGGAAAACTGGACTTTGTGCTCCATTCCATCGGAATGTCGATCAATGTCAGAAAGGGCAAGCATTATACAGATCAAAACTATGAGTGGACCCAAAAAGGAACAGATGTTTCTGCAATGTCTTTCCATAAGGTGATGCAAACCTTATACAAGGCGGATGCCATGAATGAATGGGGTAGTATTGTAGCGTTAACCTATATGGCAGCACAGCGTGTATTTCCTGATTATAATGATATGGCAGATAATAAGGCTTACTTGGAAAGTATTGCCCGTAGTTTCGGATATTTCTTCGGAAAAGATAAGAAGGTAAGGGTCAATACCATTTCGCAGTCGCCAACACCAACAACTGCAGGTCAAGGGGTCAAGGGCTTTGATGGTTTTATTGCCTATGCCGATAAAATGTCGCCTTTAGGCAATGCTACTGCCTTAGATTGTGCCAATTATACCGTAACATTATTCAGTGATCTGACCAGACGTGTCACGCTTCAAAACCTCTTCAATGACGGAGGTTTTAGCAATATGGGTGTGAGTAATGAGGTTATGGAGGCATTCATTAGAAAATAGATCGTTAAAAAATAGTATTCACAAAGTTTCAAAGGCCACCAATCGGTGGCTTTTGTGATTGGATTCCTTACCTTTGTTCTTTATGAAGCCATTGCATTTTTCATTTATAATACCTGTTTATAACAGGCCCGAAGAGGTTCATGAGCTATTGGAGAGCTTTACGAAGCTCGAGGGTGATTTTGACTATTCCATCTGTATTGTTGAGGACGGTTCGTCAATTTCTTCGAAAGGAATTGTTGAGCAATATGCAGGTCAATTGAACATTTCTTATTATTTCAAGGAGAATTCCGGTCCTGGAGATTCAAGAAATTATGGCATGGCGCGTGCACTAGGAAATTATTTTATAATTCTGGATTCTGATGTGCTGTTGCCTAAAAATTACTTACAGGTGGTCAGTAAAAGCTTGTCTGACAATTACACCGATTGTTTTGGCGGTCCAGATGCTGCGCATGTATCTTTTTCCAATCTTCAAAAAGCAATCAATTTTGCCATGACTTCTTTTATTACCACAGGGGGAATAAGAGGAGGGAAGGATTCCGACAAATTTCAGCCCAGGAGTTTTAATATGGGTTTGTCAAAAAGTGCTTTTAAGGCCTCAGGAGGTTTTGGGACTATTCATCCAGGTGAGGATCCAGACCTTTCATTGCGTCTCATCAAATTGGGCTTTAAGAGCCAATTGATAAAAGATGCATATGTATATCATAAACGACGGATTTCTTGGACTAAGTTTTACCAACAAGTTTATAAATTTGGAATGGTCAGACCAATTTTAAACACATGGCACCCTAATTCTGAAAGAATAATCTTTTGGTTGCCCACATTATTTTCTATTGGTTTTGCGTTAAGTATCATACTGTTTCTGTTTCAGGTGAAATGGTTGTTGTACATTTATATAATTTATTTCTTAGTTGCTTTTGTAACAGCTTTGGTCAGCACAAAAAATGTCATCATTGCTTTTCTTGCAGTTATTGCCATTGGAGTTCAATTTTTCGGCTACGGTTACGGATTTTTAAAATCGACATTGGCCATTAAACTTTTAAAATCAGATCCTGAGAAAAGGTTCCCAAAATTGTTTTTCAAAAATGCTCAATAAGTTAAAATCGAAACTTTCTAAATCGCTAAAGAGCGGGAAACTAAAAGTTTTCAGCATGTTCTTTTTGCTTTCATTTTTGTTTTTGGCATTGACCAAGCTCTCAAAAACCTATACGGAAACCATACCTTTTGAAATTGTTTACAAAAACGTTCCAGAACAGCATCATGTGGATACTGATAGCACCAAAAAAGTGAATGTCTCGGTCAATGCCTATGGATTTAACCTGCTCAAATATTATTTTTATAAACCAAAACTGCAAATTGATTTTGAAGCCGACGTGGTCCTGAAGAACAAAACCTATATTTGGATTGCACAGCAGAATGCTCCAAAAATTAGTGCTTCCTTTAAAAATTCGGTTGACGTGATTTCCATACAACCGGATACCTTAAGTTTTCCATATCAAACTTTGGCAGTAAAAAAAGTTCCTGTTAAAACCGATGTTTCCATAGAATTCACTCCGGGTTATGATATGTCATCTAAACTTAAAGTGACTCCCGATTCCATTAAGATAATCGGTTCAGAAAAGTTGGTTTCGGGAATCGATTATGTCACCACCAAGAAAACGGAATTGAAAAACATCAATTCAAATATTGATAAAGTATTGGATATTGAAATGGACGAGGCTCTTAAACATTTAAAGTTGTCTAATAAGAGCGTCACTGTTAAAGGGCATGTAGAGAAATTTACTGAAGGCACGTTTAATGTGGCCGTAACCATAGTAAATCTACCAGCAGACACAAATATTAATTACTTCCCAAAAACCATTCCAGTGGCTTATAATGTCAGTCTTAATAATTACAAACTGGTGCGACCTTCTGATTTTAGAGTTGAGTGTAATTATAGAGATATTGATAATACACAGAAGACCTTTTTGATACCTAAATTAGTAAAAGTGCCGGACATTGTTAAAAGTGCGCGTTTAAAGCAGCATAAAGTTGAGTTTATTTTGATACAGTAGATTATGAAAATTGTTGGTTTGACAGGAGGAATTGGTAGCGGAAAGACGACTGTTGCAAAAATGTTTCAAGAGTTGGGTGTTCCTTTATATATAGCAGACGAAAGGGCAAAAGCCTTGATGAACACTTCTAAAGCAATCAGAAGAAAACTCATTCACTTGTTTGGAGAAGAGGCGTATATAGACCAGCAACTAAACCGTCCTTTTTTGGCTTCGAAAATATTCCAAAACGCCGATCTCTTAAAACAAATGAACGCCATTGTACATCCTGAAGTCGGCGCTGACTTTGAGCAGTGGAAAGAAAAGCAGACTTCGGCCTATGTGTTAAAGGAAGCTGCCATAATTTTTGAGAACAATTTAGACTCACAATACGATTTTATTATAACCGTGGTGGCCGATTTGGATCAGAGGATCCAAAGAGTCATCCATAGGGATAGTACAACAGAGGCCAAGGTTTTGGCTATTGTCAACAACCAATTATCGGATGACGAAAAAGCGAAACGATCAGATTTTGTGATTACAAATCATGATTTGGAAGAAACCAAGCGTCAAGTGCTTGCAATTCATCAGCAATTACTGAAAACCATTGCTGAAAAATAATCTTCAAATTTTGTTAAGGTAAGGTTAAAGCAAGTCACTTCTAAATGTTAAAATGTTAAATTTGGATGATGGGCAGAAAGCTATTCATTTTGTTGGTTGTTCTGATGAGTTTATCGCTCATAGGAATAATTTTCGTACAAATATATTTTATTGACAACTCCCTAAATAACGAAGAGAAGCAGTTTACTATGAACGTAAAACGTTCTTTGAGTAATGTTCGTAATCTTATTGAAGATAGAGAGTTCAAGCTTTATAGTAGTAAATTTCAGGAAATGCTAAGTAGTGGCAAGAACCCCGATACTACTAACATCAAAGGAATATTATTGTATAGCTATGATGATATTTCCAACGAAACCACAATATATCAAAACGGAATACTTGAAGAGAGCTTTAAAGTGCCATCCTTGTTCTTTGACATCGGAGGTTTAGATAGTTTGAATATTAGTCGCGTCAGCAACCAAAAGGAAATAAGAGTATTTAAAGAGAGTACTATTGAAAACAAAGTCCATATCACGCCGGAAAAAACGGTAATGCAGTATAATGAACTAGATGATATTGGCAAGAAAATCTTTGAAACGACCTACCGGGATTTATTTAAAAACTATCCAATTTATAAAAGGGCTTCTGCTGAGGATATCTCTACATTTTTGACGAATCAGTTTAATGAGAACGGGATAGATATTGATTTCGAATTTGCGATTTATGATAAAGATCTTGCTACAAAAGTGCAATCAGATAATTTTGAATTAGACCCGTCAAATACTTATGGCATACCGATGTTTTTGGACAATAACAATGAAAGTGATTTCAATCTGTATGTCAACTTTCCGGAGCGTAGAAAGTTTTTATGGTCGTCCATTTTAACAATGACCGTATTGTCCATCATTTTTACGATCATTATTATCTTAGCGTACACAAATGCTATTTATCAAATAATAAGACAACGGCAGATATCGCAGATTAAAACGGATTTCATCAACAATATGACCCATGAGTTCAAAACACCTATCGCCACGATCAATTTGGCATTGGATGCGATGAAAAACCCTAAGATGATCGAGGATAAAGAGAAGACAGCACGTTACCTGAAGATGATAAAGGATGAAAACAAACGGATGCACGCCCAGGTTGAAAATGTGTTGCGAATATCTAAACTGGAAAGAAACGAACTTAATATTAGTAAGGATAGAGTAAAACTTCACGACTTAATTGAAGATGCCATAATGCATGTTGAATTAATAATAGAAGATAGACAGGGCTATATAAAAACCCATTTGAACGCTGAAAAATCGTCAGTATTGGCAAATGACACCCATTTAACTAATGTTTTGGTCAATATTTTGGACAATGCCATCAAGTATTCTGACGACGCACCAAGAATTGATGTCACTACGGAAAATGTAGGAAATAGTATTATATTGAAAATTGCCGATCAAGGCAATGGAATGACAAAACAGGTTCAAAAGAAAGTATTTGAAAAGTTTTATAGAGAGCACACAGGAAATGTGCACAATGTTAAAGGTCATGGCTTAGGCTTGGCCTATGTTAAAAGAATGGTTGAAGACCACCATGGACATGTATCCGTGGAAAGTGAAAAAGGAAAAGGTAGCACTTTTATAATTAAACTACCATTAATATCATAGATTATGGAAGAACAGAACAAAAAGATTTTATTAGTAGAAGACGATCCGAATTTTGGAACCGTCCTGAAAGATTATCTTAACATGAACGATTATGACGTTGTTCATGCTAAAAATGGAATGGAAGGCTTTGAAAAATTTAAAAAGGACGATTATGACCTTTGTATTTTGGATGTCATGATGCCTTATAAAGATGGGTTTACCTTAGCCAAGGAAATTAGGGAAAAAAACAGTGATGTGCCTATTATCTTTCTGACGGCAAAGGCCATGAAGGAAGACGTACTTAAAGGGTATAAGGTAGGAGCAGATGACTATTTGAACAAGCCATTTGACAGTGAGGTGCTACTAATGAAGATCAAGGCCATTATTCAGCGTAAAGCTACTGATTCTGTTGCGGATAGTAAGCAGTTCGAATTTAAGATAGGTAATTTCGAGTTAAATTCTAAATTGAGATTCCTGAAGTTTAAAGACGAGCCTTCTATTAAGCTTTCCCCAAAAGAAAATGAATTGTTGCGACTGTTGGCATTACATGAAAATGATTTGATGCCGCGTGAATTGGCATTGACCAAAATATGGAGAGATGACAACTATTTTACATCAAGAAGCATGGATGTCTATATCGCTAAATTGAGAAAGTATTTAAGACCTGATGAAACTGTTGAGATCTTGAACATACATGGTGAAGGTTTTAGACTGGTCGTCAATCAAGATGATTAACTCTTGGATTTTGTTCAGTAATAGAAATAAAAAAAGCCCGTCATAATGATGGGCTTTTGCTTTAAAAAATTGAAACGATAATTATATAACTCTTACGTTTACTGCGTTCAAACCTTTTTTTCCTTCTGTTAAATCAAATTCTACGGCATCACCTTCACGAACTTCGTCGATCAATCCAGAAATGTGTACAAAATGCTCTTTGTTGTTGTCGTCTTCAGTGATGAAACCAAAACCTTTGGCATCATTGAAGAATTTTACGGTACCTTTATTCATAATACTTATTAATGTTATTTAAGCCGCAAAGGTATAGTTAATTTATTGATAAATAGGGTATTTAATTTTTTATTTTTTTTATTTTTAAATTTTAGCATTGGTGTTGAGCCGTTTAACTCATGGCGTTATCAATGGATTCCAACATTTTTTGTACGGGTGCTTGATAGTCGAACCAAGTAATATCTTCTTTTTTTCTAAACCAGGTCATCTGTCTTTTTGCGTATCTTCTTGAATTTTTCTTGATTTCAGAAACGGCAAAATCAAGTGGCCATTCCCCGTTCAAAAATTTAAACAATTCGCTATATCCAACCGTGTTAAGTGCATTTAAATGCTGTAAATGCTGCAATGATTTTACTTCTTCCAACAGGCCTTCCTCCATCATTTTATCAACCCGTGTATTGATTCGTTCGTAAATTATGGCTCTTTCTGCGGTCAAACCAATGGTTATGGTCTTAAAATCTCTTTTGATTTTTGATTTTTTTAAAAAGGAGGAGTAGGCTTTACCACTACCAATGCAAACTTCCAAGGCTCTTATCACCCGATGCGGATTATCGATAGCCATGGTTTCAAATGCTTGTAGGTCCAAAGCTTTGAGCTTGATTTGCAGAGGTTCCAATCCATACTTCTCAAAGGTTTCGTTAAGTGTGCTCCTGATTGAAGGATCTACTGCTGGGAAATCATCCAGTCCTCTTATAATGGCGTCAATATAAAGCCCTGAACCACCAACCATAACGACGACGTCGTGACTCTCGAAAAGTTTACCCAAAGTATAAAGGGCCTCCTTTTCAAAAGCTCCAACGTTATAATCATCTAAAACCGATTTGTGATGGATAAAATGATGGGGTACGGCTTTGAGTTCATCTTTTGTTGGGGCAGCCGTACCAATTTGCATTTCTTTATAAAACTGTCTTGAATCTGCAGATAGGATTTCAGTTTTAAAATGTTGGGCAATGGCGATGCTTAAGGTGGTTTTACCTATCGCTGTTGGTCCAACAATATTTATGATATATTTTTGATTCAAGGCAAATGTGTTTTGATTAACGGTGGTGTTTAAGAATAATCGCTCAATGAATGCCCACAATTATAACAGTATTTTGCGTTGTCTTTATGTCTTTCTGCTGAGCAATTTGGGCATGCTTCTGTGTTGAGATCAATTGCCGGTGGTGTCGGTATTCCTGTGTGTTTACCCTTGTTTTGATAGACATATTCGGCCGATACAATTCCCGTAGGCACAGCAATAATACCATAACCTAAGATCATGATAAAGGAAGCTATAAATTGTCCTAAGGGTGTCACCGGTGTAATGTCCCCAAATCCAACCGTGGTCAAGGTTACGATACACCAATAGACGCTTACGGGAATACTTGTGAAACCACTGGTCTCTCCTTCAACAAGGTACATCAAGGTCCCAAAGAGGATACTTACTATAAATACTACAAATAAAAACACTAAAATTTTTGGTCGACTGGCCTTTATGGAATTGGCCAGCATATTGGAAGCCCCAAGATATCTGGCAAGTTTTAGAATTCTGAATACACGTAAAAGTCTCAAGGCTCTAAGAGCAATAAACACTTGCGTTCCAAAAAAGATTAATGAGATGTATTTTGGAATCGTTGATAAAAAATCAACTATGCCATAGAAACTAAAAATGTATTTAAAAGGCTTCTTTACAGATATAATTCTTAAAATATACTCTATTGTGAAAATGATGGTAATGATCCATTCGGCAACATTTAAAAAAGTGTGATAGCGGGCATCAAAACTTTTAATGCTCTCCAGCATGACAAAAACAATACTTGCAATAATGGCAATAAGAAGAACAACATCAAACAGCCTCCCGTTTGGGGTGTCGGCTTCATAGATAATTCTATGAAGTTTGGCTTTCCAATTGGTATTGGGATGTTTATCGTGCATAAGTCCAAAAGTACTAAAAAGATTGCTTATTTTTTCTTTAACACCACTAATGAATTTGCTTGTACGTCCAACACTTTATCCACATAAGCTTTTAATATTGGATAGAATTCTGGGCCATAAAAGCTTTCTTTGAAATTCAACCTGAAGAACAGCATCAATTTCTGATCATTAACAGTGGTTTTTAAAATGAAATCCCCACCGTCGTTTGGTAATCTTTGAAGGATTTCTTCCGGTATTTCTACAATTTCATAAGTATCTCCAAGATCTAATTGAACACTGTAGAGATATGATTTTTTATAACCAAAATCAATGGGATAGGTGCGCTGTTGCAATTTAAAGGGATTTTCCTCGAAAAACTTATATATAAATGGGTTCAAATAAACCATGTCATTGACAGCACCATTGTTTTTTCTTTCAATATGAAAGGTCTCAGAAATTACTTCTGAGTTTTTTGCTGTGACTTGAACTTCATGGTTGCTCATATTGATATCAGATTGAAGATCTGCAATATGATCTATATATGTGCTCTCATTTTTGAAAAATGCCTTCTTTTTGTCCAAGGCATCATAACCCATATACTTTGCTTTTACTTTTCCTGATACGCGATCATTGGCGATTTTTAAATCTACCTGATACTGAATACTTGAAAATGTAGCCGGATCAATAGTAATCCATTCACTTCCTGATTTAAAATCGAGTAAACGACCATACTGATTTAAACATCTAAACGGCAACTCACCAAAGCTTAAATAGGGATCTGTAGCGTCCAAAAAATACGTTTTTCCATCAATGGTGGCCTGAACTATGAGATAGTTGAATTCAGAGATTACCGGGAATAACTTGGTGGGCAATCCATTGTCTCTTGTAGACAATAGTATTGGTCTGACGGAAATACCATGTTCTTCAAGAAGATTGTGAAGTAAAAGATTGATTTCAGAGACTTTTCCAGACTTTGATTTGATTAGGTTTTTTACGGAAACATCATTGAATATTTTGTATTCACCATTCCATACGTAAGTGTCTTGTACATACTTATAAATATCCTGTGCAATGCTCAAAGTGTTGTTTTTGTCGGTTAGAAAATCTCCCATCAATGGTTTTAGCGATGTGCTTTTGCTTATTTGCCTACCGATACTTGCATCCGATCTGAGTTCATTGTCGGCATCTTTCCAAGTCTTTGTAATATTGTTGACGGTGCCATCAAATCCTTTAAACACCCTTAGTTCATACTCAATTCTGGAAAGGTAGTTGTTCTTTGTAGTCATGAAGTCCTCTGCAATAAAGGCTGGGATATTGGACATGACATAAATTGTTTTGGCACAGTCTGCAGAAGAGTTTCTTGGACCACTCAAACAGTTCTTGATCACTACCGATTCTTCTTTGTCGAGTTTTTGATTGCCAACAAGTTTTATGTTGTATTCATAATTTCCTGGAATACTGGTATTGTACTCACTGTACAATTTAGGAATCTCATCCTGAAAATTCCAAGGATAATACTTATAAATAAAAGGAGACTCCAGTACGTAACTGTAGGTCAATACTGATCCTTCCTGGATATTCGGCAATGTGAATTTTACAATAGTATATTTATCATTATATTTTTCCTCAAATATATCATCGGTTTTTAACTCCGTCTTTGTGACTTCGCCGTTTTCGATATTGTAAGTGGTAGCGAAGACTTGAGTTACCTTTTCTTTACGATTGTTATTGTTGAAAAGATAAATTTTTGCTGTCGCCCATTCGAAACCGTGTCTGTTTAAAATTTTGATTTTTCTCTTAATTTCTGTTTTAAGTGAATAGGTGTTCTGATCGATATAACTATTGCCATGTTCATAAATCACCAATGCGTTGGCCGTAGAGTCTATTTCAAAAGTATTGGTTGAAATGTCACTTCTGCTGACTATAAACGAATCGGAATTGAAGCCGGATTGTCCAAATGAGACTGTGGTAAGAAACAGGAGGATAATAGGATAGAGATGTTTCATTTATTAAGCTCAATTATTTTGACCTGTTTGTTTTTTCTAAGATAGCTTTTAATGATGTGCCAAGCATCTTTATTATCTTCCATTGGTGTGATTATCGATTCCAATACTTTTTTATTGATAATTTGAAAATTGAGGTCGTAGTACCCCAAACCTTTAAAAACACCATTTTCTATGAGTAACACACTGCGCTCATCAAGTGCTCTTCCCTTGTCGATTATTAGCAGATCTCGATTTTCGTAACTGTTATTTAAGATCAATTCCTGTATTCGTAAATTGTAGTCGGCGGGGCTTTCTTCTTTTATGCAAGCTCCTTTGCATTCATCTATATGATATTTGAAACAGCTGGTCTTGGAAGTATCCAACCCTACCAATTTTGGACAAAGTTCATAATTTTCAATAGCCTTAAACATAAACTGCTTGCCGCTTTGGTAATTTGAAAAGGTAGTAATGGCTTTTTTTCGACCATCTATATGGTCAATTTTCAAGTTGATATATCCATTATCATCTGTAAATCTATAGAGAGCATGGGTGAAATTAAATCTTCTCATCGCTCTATTGAAAGAGGGTTTGTTTAATTTTATCTCAGCACTTTCCTTGAGCAAAGCCACTAATTCATTACCAGTTACTTCAAAGGTCACAGCAGCCACTTGCTTTTGCATTTTTTTTGATTTTGGATTGGTACTTGTAAAATGCTGATTGACCCTATTTCGGATATTCTTGCTTTTGCCAATATAAATAATTTTGCCGTAAGTATCATGAAAATAAAAAACTCCTGTACTGGACGGTAGGCCATCAATCATTGATTTGAGATTGGTTGCCATTTGATATTTAGGCTCTGCCTTAACAGCATCTTGTATTATATGCTTGTTGAGGTCTTTGGCCAATAACAGTTTAAATAATTTGACCGTAGCAATAGCATCTCCTGAGGCTCTATGTCTATCACCAACCGGGATACCTAATGCTCGTGTAAGTTTGCCCAAACTATAAGATTCCTGTTCTGGCATGATCTCTTGTGCCAATTCAACAGTGCATAGGGTCTTGCGCTTGAAATCAAAACCTAATCTACTGAACTCTGTGCGTAGGATACGGTAGTCAAATTCGGCATTATGTGCTACGATAATACAATCCTCAGTGATTTCTACAATGCGTTTTGCAACCTCATAAAATTTGGGAGCTGTACGTAACATACTACTGTTAATCCCTGTTAAGTTGACTACAAAAGGTTGAATTTCCCGTTCTGGGTTGACCAGACTGATAAACTGATCAATGATGGTCTGTCCATCAAATTTGTAGATGGCTATTTCAGTGATACCTTCCTCATTGAATTTGCCACCTGTGGTTTCTATGTCTAATATTGCGTAAATAATACTTGCTGTTTAAGGGTATGCTATTAAGATGTCTGTTGCTATTATAAAATCCTACTGAAGATTAATAATTCCTTTCGCCAAAAATATGGCTTCCAACTCTAATCATCGTACTTCCACATTCTATTGCCAATTCATAATCGCCACTCATGCCCATGCTAATGATTTCCAACTGGCAATTTCCAATGTTAAGTGTCTTAAGCTCATCAAATGTTGTTTTTAGCTTTTTGAATTCTTGTTCAATTTGTTTTTGGTCATCGGTAAAAGTGGCCATCCCCATAACACCTACAATACAGACATTATTAAGTTCTGAAATATCTGGAGATTGTAAAATTTCTTTAGCCTCTTCAACAGTCATTCCAAATTTCGTGTCTTCTTCTGCAATCTTTATCTGAAGCAAACAATTAATCGTCCTATCATGTCTTTTGGCTTGTTTGTCAATCTCTCTTAATAATCTTAGACTATCAACGCCATGGATAAGTTTTACGAATTCGGCCATGTGTTTGACCTTGTTTCGTTGAACATTGCCAATCATATGCCATTCAATATCTTTTGGCATTTGGGCTTCTTTTTCGACCATTTCCTGGATTTTATTTTCTCCAAAAATACGTTGCCCGGCATTATAAGCTTCCATGATTTCATCGACCGTTTTTGTTTTTGAAACTGCTACCAAGGTCACATGTTTCGGTAATGTCGATTTAATTTGGATTAAATTTTCTTGTATACTCATTGTGTGTTTGTTATTGGATTATTTGTTGTGATGTTGCTATATGCATCGATTTGACAACAAACAAATTAATTTTTAAAATTCATAAATTGTAACGCCACTTCTCAGTTTGGGTTCAATAAAAGTGCTCTTGGGTGGCATCTTAAGTCCATCATCTGCAATGGTTTTCATCTCTTCAATACTGACAGGAAGCATCCCAAATCCAACCCTGAAATTACCATTATCTATCGAATTTTTCATCGAAACAATGTCTTTTTTGCCATTGATATAGCCAATTCTCTCATCATTTCTTAAATCATTAATCCCTAAAATAGGCTCCAGAATTGTTTTATACAAGATTTGGGTATCCAAAGCATCTAAAGAGCTCTCTATCTCATAACCTGTTTTCCGCAGGTGAAGCGAATAGAACTCACCGTCTAAGTACATGCTGAAATGATGTGTGTTTAATGGCTTATAAGGTGTTTGTCCTCGATTTTCAATCCGATATAACATATCTAATTGTATTAAAAACTCCTCTTTCGTCAAACCGTTCAAGTCTTTAATGAGCCGGTGATATTCATGGATTCGCAAATCCGACTCAGGGATAAGATAAGCCATGAAAAAGTTATAGGATTCATTGCCCTTATGCGACTGGTTATTTGCTTTCAGGTCTTTATAAAGCAAATACGAAGATGCTGACCTGTGATGACCATCGGCAATATATATAGTTTCCATCTGTTGAAATTCATATTCTATATTTTTTAATTGCTCGTCATTCTCAACTTTCCAAAGCAAATGAGTGTCTCTATAGGTCGTTGTGAATTCAAACTCGGCACGATCTTTTTGCACCTCTTCAACAATTTGTGCGATAACCTCATTATCAGGGTAGGTTAGGAGCACAGGTTCGGCATTAAACCCCACAGTTTTTAGATAGTCCTTAAAAATTATTTCTCTAAATTCAATGGTGTCTTCGTGCTTCTTGATGACATCGTTTTCATAATCCTCAGCGCTTGCTGCGGCAATAATTCCATTAAAGACTTGTTTATCTCTATCTGTAATTTGATAGACATAATAACAAGGTTTATCATCCTGAACAAAGATGGCGTCTTCTTTAAATTCCAAATATCTATTTCTGACAAGATTATAACGTGCCTCACCAGAAATTTGCTTATCGTATTTGTAGCCGGGATTGACAATGTGCAAAAATGAAAATGGATTGTCTCTCAACCGTGACTCACGTTGTTCCAAAGTATAGCTTTGATAGGCACGAGCAGCCACCAGACTTACTTTATCTCGTGTTGGACGTACAGCTTTAAATGGGATGATGTTGGCCATTTTTTTAGGATTCAGTTTTCGGTCTCAGTTTTCAATGAATGGGCTCTTTGTTTAAGTCTCAGTTATTAGTCACGTATGAGACTGAAAACTGTGACTGTTTACTTTAAAAACTGCTCCGCGACCTTCTCAGCCTTTCTACTTTCAGAATAATCGTAAAAACCTTCGCCTGACTTGATTCCGAGTTTTCCCGCTCTTACCATATTGACCAACAATGGGCATGGCGCATATTTTGGATTTTTGAATCCGTCATACATCACATTTAGAATGGAAAGACAAACGTCCAATCCAATAAAATCAGCCAATTGCAGTGGTCCCATCGGGTGGGCCATTCCGAGTTTCATAACCGTATCAATTTCTGTTACACCTGCAACCCCATTGTAGAGGGTTTCAATAGATTCATTGAGCATTGGCATTAAAATCCGGTTGGCCACAAAGCCAGGATAATCATTTACTTCAACGGGATCTTTGCCTAAAGTTTGAGAAAGCTCCATAATGGTTTTGGTCACTTCATCACTGGTGTTATAACCACGAATAATTTCCACCAACTTCATAATAGGAACAGGGTTCATAAAATGCATTCCAATCACTTGCTTTGGTCGCATAGTGGCGGCAGCAATCTGAGTTATGGAAATAGAGGACGTGTTGGTCGCCAAAATGGTGTCTTTGGAACAGATGTCATCCAATTGCTTGAATATTTTAAGCTTTAATTCGCTATTTTCTGTAGCGGCTTCCACGACTAAATCGGCAGACTTGACACCTTCGGTCAGATCGGTAAAAGTCGAAATATTACTTAAGGTCTGTTGTTTTTGATCTTCGGTAATGCGATCCTTGGCGACCATCCGATCTAAATTATTCGTAATGGTTTCTATTCCTTTTTTGAGTGAATCTTCATTGATATCAATTAACTGGACTTTAAAACCAGTTTGAGCAAAGGTGTGTGCAATGCCATTTCCCATGGTACCTGCTCCAATTACGGCTATGTTTTTCATTAAAATATAATTTTTATTTCCTCTGTGAGGGACATCATGTTTTTACTTTAGTTGAATCTATGCTTTATGCCACTCCAGAAACGCCGAGATACGACTGGTTCTCTGGAGGTAGTAGTCATCTCATATATTGAATCACGTATTGCCAACTGCTAATGGAAGACGGCTTACGGAATCAAAACTGATCAATTATCATTGTGGCAACACGCAGAGCTTCGGTTCCATCATGAAGGGTGACAATTGGTTTCGTATTATTATTGATGGCATCTGCAAAAGATTCCAATTCATCCAAAATGGCGTTATTATTCGAGATTTCAGGGTTGTCAAAATAAATTTGCTTCTTCACACCTTCAGCATTTTGAAGGATCATATCAAAATCCCCTGGATTTATTGGTGCATCCTTCATTTTAACGACTTCACATTTTTTCTCTAAGAAATCGACCGAGATATAGGCATCCTTTTGGAAAAACCGTGTCTTGCGCATATTTTTCAATGAAATTCTGCTCGCCGTTAAATTAGCCACACAGCCATTTACAAATTCAATCCGTGCATTGGCGATGTCGGGTGTTTCACTAATAACCGAAACACCACTGGCTGAAATATTCTTGACTTTAGAATTGACCACACTTAAGATGATATCGATATCGTGGATCATTAAATCCAATACTACTGGCACATCGGTTCCTCGTGGATTAAACTCGGCCAATCTATGGCTTTCTATAAACATAGGTTTGTGTATCTGGTCCCTAACGGCCTTAAATGCAGGGTTGAAACGTTCTACATGACCTACCTGCCCCTTTACATTGTTCTGTGCAACCAAAGCTCTGATGGTTTCAGCCTCTTCTACCGTATTGGTAATTGGTTTTTCAATAAAAATGTGTTTGCCTTTAGAAATCGCCAATCTTGCACATTCGTAATGAGACAGGGTTGGCGTTACGATAGAAACCACATCAACGGCATTGATAAGGCTTTCAATCGTATCAAAATACTTATATCCAAATTCGGTTTCAATTTTTTTTGCATTGGCTTCATCAGCGTCGTAAAACCCGACCAAATCGAATTTTTCAGATTGCTTAAGAAGGCGTAAATGAATCTTTCCCAGATGACCAGCACCAAGAACTCCAGCTTTTAACATAGACTATACGTTTTATACAAAAATAGCTTTTTTTTAAGGCAGAAAAAAGGAAATTGGAAAGAGAAAAAAGCTTGATGCATGAAGCTGAATGTTAGAAGTTTGTGACGGAAATCGAGATCCGAATAAATTGTCAAAATTGAGATGGTACGACCTTTTTTAAGGAATTTGAAACAAACTACCGTGTTAAACACGACAATTTTAATCTGCCTTGGATACATTTTCAAAAAAATTGAAATTCCTCTGTCAGTCGGTGGATTGGGATTTTGAAATTTTTGATTTGGGTTTTGCTTTTTTTTGAAGTAGTTTAGCCAACAAACTTACCACCGCTTTGAAAGATACGTTTAAACATAAGGGCTTAAGACAGCAACTTGTTGAGATTATTAGAGATAAAGGAATTACTGATGAAAAAGTGCTTAAGGCCATCGGTAAGGTGCCAAGGCATTTATTTATGGACTCTAGCTTTTTGGATCATGCGTATCAGGATAAGGCATTTCCGATAGCGGCAGACCAAACTATTTCGCAGCCGTATACAGTGGCATTCCAAACTGAACTCATGCAGATCAAGCCTGGAGATACCGTGCTTGAAATTGGAACGGGGAGTGGCTATCAAACCGCCGTGTTATGTGAATTGGGAGCAAGAGTGTACAGTATAGAGCGACAACTGGAGCTTTTTAAAAGTACAAGTAAGTTTCTTCCCAAACTTGGCTACCGTCCTAAAAAACTCATTTTTGGTGATGGATATAAAGGATTAAAAGAAGAGGCTCCTTTTGATAGTATTATAGTCACAGCTGGAGCTCCGTTTGTTCCAAAACCCTTGATGAGTCAACTTAAAATTGGAGGCCGATTGGTAATTCCGGTAGGAGATCAGGTGCAAACCATGACCTTGTTTATCAGAAATGGACCAAAGGATTTTGAAAAACATGAGTACGGTGAATTCCGGTTTGTACCATTATTAGAGGACAAAAACTGATCGACCTGTGTATGTTAATGCACATATTGCACGAGTTTTCACAAATCCGTTTGAATTGCAATCAACCAAAAAAGTAAATTCTGTTTAGTGTATCAATGGAACGGCCTTTCACTCTGTATGACCGCAAGCCTCCTTACGTTTAAGAATTATTGTCATTTCAAATAAGATTCTTTTCTTTTGAATTGATTAGTGTTGACACCGAAGAAAATCGTGACCTACACTATGATTTTTATACTTTGTCACAATTGCTATCAAAGTCAAAAGCTCTTTATTCAATAATATTCAAAAATTTCAACCCGAAAATCACGGCATCGCCTTGATAGCCGTTTTGATAGGAACGCACATAATCCACACGTAAAAATCTGAATTTCTTAAAACCGATATTGTCAATCCCAATGGAATACTCTTGGTAAGGTTTGATGTTTTCTGTAGAGAAGACGTGCGCTCCAATTACGAAATTATAATTGAGCTTGTTCAATAAAGGCACGCGGCTTAAAAGAAACCCTTTAAAATCATGTTCGGCATGCATTTCTGCATAGGAAGTGTTGGTGCTCAACGCATAATATGGCAAATTGTTGAATACATTAAGATAGGTGCTTGAGGTGCCAACGTGCGTTTGATTGCCATTGGGATGGTAATAATCCATAAATCCGATATCCTCGGCATTAAAAAAAGCACCCGCTTTAAGATTATACTTAAAATCACCCTTATTGCCAATGCTAAAGCTTTGGGTCAATCTGGCTTTGAGCTGATCAAAATTATATTGTTTTTCTGAAGCTGCAAATCCTTTTTCATATCCTAAATACAAGGTGGGATATTTGCTGTTTGGGATATTGATCTTACTATCTGGGTAACTCATATATTCCTGACCAAAATTAAAACGAGTATTGAGGTTGAATTTTAAAAGTTGGTGCGTATCAAAAGAGGGAATGCCATAAACATTTGGATTCTGCGGATCATTACTTGAGTAAACGTCGTTCTTATCGTTAAAAAACACTTGATCTGTAGTGTTGATCAATGCTTTTCTGCGCTCGTAAGCCATGATACTGTATATATTGATGCCATTTAAAACTTCTTGGGTAAACCCAACTTGAGCAAAGCTTTTGTCGTAGATTTTCATGAAATTATTTTCAAAAAACAAGGAGCTTACTGAGTTGATCAATGGCGAAATGGGTTGGGCATTATTAAACTGCGGTGTTTCAACACCTCCGGATAATATCAAAAATGGCGATTTGATATTGTTGAATTTGTAGATAAAAGAAGCCGTTCCCCTAAGGCGTTCATCGGAAAATCCGTACTGTAATGAGGCGTTTGCTGAAAAATAACGACGGTATTTATCTTGGTTTTTTCTGTAGTAAAAACTTAATTTTGAATTGTAGCCTTGGACGGTGTTAAATTGAAAGTCTGAGAGTGGTGAGCTGTACCCAACAGACCAATCTTCAAATGAATTTCGATGATTATATCCAAAGAGAATGTTTTTGATTTTGAATTTATTGTTCTTGCTGTCAATGGAGTCTAAATAGGGTTTTGACTCCCTTAGGGTTTGAATGCTGTCCTTTACCAAATAATCGTTGATTTCTTCATCAGTTAATGGAACGGGTCTGAAGTTATTCCAGTAGATAGAATCCTTTTTGTTGGCTTTATTTTCAAAGGATAAAATTTCCTTTCCAAATGTTTTTTTTGTCAGTTCCGTAGTGAAATCATAATTGCTGTAAACTGCCGTAAACCGTCCATCGCCTTTAAAACCGAAGAGTGAATAACTAAATTCAATGCCTTGGGAAATCATAACCCAGATTTGGTCAGTGTCAGAATAGGAGAAGTTTTGTTTGATGGTAATGAATTCTGCCGGCGGGATTTGAGCTTGAATCCCAGTGATGCCTAATTCTAAAGCGTAAATCGTCCACTGATTTTCCACGATATAGATACTTCCAGAAAAGATCCGATCGTTTTCACGTCTCGGAATCACTTTGATTTTATTGATAAGATTGCCTTTATCATCATAAAACACACCTTCCAGCTTATATCTGTAATAGTTAAAAGCGTAATCGGAAATTGGAGAAATGATCTGATTGCCGAGTTCAATGGTGTTGTTGTAAAAGTTGAAATCGACATCACTGGCCGTGTTGAAACTAAAACCGTTATTATCGCCACTTACTTTTGAGGCGATAATCTTCTCCTTCAATTTATCTGGACGCATGTATTCAATTTCGGAAATGGTTTCGGATAGGTACAAAATACCACTTCTTGTAGAATCCAATCCCACCATAAAGTCGTCCATTTCTTGACCAAAGAACTTTTCAGGAGCATTTTTTATTCGGATTAAGCCGCGAGAGTAAAAATTGGCCTTAAAAGCATTGATCTTTTCCAAATTTACTTTTCTTGAAGCAATGGCTTTTCTCATGATGATATCTGCTGGGTTTTCATCAGCTTTGACCACTACTTCATTTAATGAAATTTGTTCTTCAGAAAGAGACGCATCCAAAATATATGGAAATTGTTCGATCTTGACTTCTTTCTTCACTGTTTTATAGCCCAAGAACTGAAATACAATGGTATAAGTACCGGGAGTGCTCAGATTGAGTTCGTAATAGCCCTCATCATTACTGGTGGTTCCGGTGAATGTGTTTTCTACATAAATGTTCACATAGGGTAAAGCATGATTCTTTTGATCTGTTATACGTCCTTTTATTTGAGAAAAGCTTGGAGCACATAACAGCATTATTAAGCAAGCGAGTAAATTTTTAGCCATAAAGTTGGAGTTCAGTTCTATAGGCAAATTCGGCATTAAGCAGCTTGCCAATAGGTGTTTCAAACTTAGTTATAAATATGGCTTGCACCTGTTATAGCAATCTTAAATAAATCCATAAGATTTTTGGATCTGATATGATGGGTGTAATAATTACATATTTTAAATACCCTAAAACTTCTTAACTGTAGATTTTTTTAATCCGATCTAAGTTTCTCTTATTATCACGATCCCGAATAGTGTCGCGTTTGTCATAGAGTTTTTTACCTTTTCCTAAAGCAATTTCCAATTTCGCAAAGCCTCTGTCATTAATAAACAGTCGTAATGGTACAATAGAATATCCTTTTATCTGAACGTCTTTATGAAGTTTTTTCAGTTCTTTTTTGTTCAATAGGAGTTTGCGTTCGGCTTTGGGTTTATGGTTGTTATAATTGCCAAATGCATATTCATCAATATTCATATTGATGACAAAGAGTTCACCTTTATCATTAAATTCACAAAAACTCTCAGCGATAGACGCTTTGCTATTTCTAATGGACTTTATTTCAGTGCCGGTCAAAACAATTCCGGCTACATATTTATCCAACAGTTCATACTCAAAACGTGCTCTTCTATTTTTTATGTTAATGTGTTTCTGCATAGGAAGCCAAAGGTAAAACATTTAAGATAACTTTTGAAGAAGAGACATCTGTAATCTTTAAATTTACAGATTCATTTAAAAAAACTATTATGTTACGGAGTGTTTTGCTGTGGTTCGTGTTGCTATCATTATTCAATTGTAAGGATAATGGTCCTCAAGTAAATAAAATTGAGTCGGCGGATGATATCATTAAAAAATCAATAGAAGTTGCTGGAGGGAATTTGTTTGACCGCTCCGAAATTAATTTCGATTTTCGGGATATACATTACAGAGCCATTCGTGATCATGGTAAATTCCAATTGGAGCGACGTTTTAGAGATTCGGTTTCCGAAATAAAAGATGTTTTGAGTAATTCCGGATTTGAACGTTTTAGAGAGGGTGAAAAAGTGCAACTAGTGGATTCGTTGGCTAACTTGTACGGGAATTCGGTTAATTCAGTGCATTATTTTTCTGTGTTGCCTTATAGTTTGGATGGGAAAGCGGTGCATAAAACCTATTTGGGGTCAAAAGAAATCAATGGCAAAGACTATCACAAAATCAAAGTCACTTTTTCAGAAGATGGCGGTGGCGAAGATTTTGATGATGAATTTATATATTGGATCGATAAAGAACAATTTTCAGTAGATTATTTGGCCTATTCATTCAAGGAAATTGACGATAGTTTGGGATTTCGGTTCAGGGAAGCCTATAATCCAAGAATAATCAACGAATTGCGTTTCGTTGATTATAATAATTTTAAACCCGCTTTTGCCGATGTCAATCTTGAAAAGTTAGATGATTTGTTTATTGCAGGCAAACTGCAATTACTTTCAAAAATTGAGCTTAAGAATATTCAGGTACACGTTCTTAATTGATAGTCAGCAATTGGTCAGATGCAATTCCGTTGATGATCGTAACAATATAGAGATTCCCATTATTTGAATCTTCAATATCATTGTACTTTTCATGCCCAATCACGGCATTCACAAAATCTGGGATGGTATTGCTATGGCCAACAATCAGAACCGTTTTTCCTTTAGTTGCTTCTTTAAAAGCTTCATCATAACCAGTATTGACACTATAAGTAATAATCTCTAAGCGATTGTTATCAGCGGTTGGTTGTGCGGTTTCCTTGGTTCTATTGAATTCTGTGGAATACACAGCATCAAAAGGAGTGCGCTGCAAGATGATACTCCAATCTTGGGCTCTTTGATGACCTTCCTGGGTGAGATGGGCATCCTTTTCTGACGGATCACTACGATCTTTCTCGGCGTGCCGAATAATATAATAGGTCGTGGTCTCCGTATGTGGTTTTTCTTGGGCTAAAGCATTTATTGAAAAAAATGTAATGCAAATAATGACGAGATAGCGTATCATGGGACAGCGTGTTTAGTTGAATGATTATGCCAGTTCCAAGGCGATTTCTATCATCTCCTTGAATGTTGTTTCCCTTTCCAATGAAGTGGTGCGTTCTCCGGTAACCAAGGAATCGGATATGGTTAGGATGCTTAACGCATTTACATTGTGCTTGGCTGCCACTGTATAAAGACCTGCAGTTTCCATTTCAACACAAAGAATTCTAAATTTCGACCATTTTCTGTAAGATTCAAAATCATCGGCATAAAATTCGTCACTGGTCAAAACATTACCAGCCTTTAAAGGGATATTTTTTGCTTTTGCTACCTCAACCGCTTTTTGGAACAAGTCAAAATCTGCTGTAGGTGCGTAATCCGCGCCACCAAAACGCAATTCATTAATACCAGAAGTAGAGGAGGCGGCCATGGCCAAAACAATGTCTCTTAACTTAACATCCGCCTGATAAGAACCAGCACTACCTACTCTTATAAGATTTTTCACATCATATTCTGTGATTAATTCATGGGCGTAGATAGAAATACTGGGAACTCCCATTCCTGTGCCCATTGCGGAAATAGATTTTCCTTGGTAAGTGCCAGTATAACCAAGCATACCTCTAATATTGTTAAAAAGCTTAGGGTTTTGAAAGAACGTCTCGGCAATCCATTTTGCTCTTAATGGATCTCCAGGAAGAAGAATGGTTTCAGCAATTTCTCCTTTTTTAGCTTCAATATGTACACTCATGACGGGGGTTAGTTTAATCCTTAAAGATAAAGATTAATATTTAGCTGTGGCTGTTTTATTAGTCATCATTGCAACTCCAGATGAAGTACCAATTCTGTCAGCACCGGCATCGATATATTTTAGTGCAGTTTCCCGATCCCTGATGCCCCCAGAGGCCTTTATTTTTGCTCGGTCCTTAACAATTTTCTTGATGATCTTCACAGCGGTCAAGGTAGCCCCGCTTTTTGAAAAACCAGTTGAGGTTTTTATAAAGTCAACCTTGGCGTCCAAACAAATTTCGCAGATTTTAACGATTTCGTTTTTAGAAAGTTCACTAATTTCAAGAATCACTTTGAGTGGAGTTTTACCAATTGCGGCTTTTACATCAGAAATATCCTTAAAAACAGCAACGTAGTTTTTACTCCTAAGCAATCCAATATTGATTACCATGTCAATTTCATCAGCGCCGTCGTTAACTGCAGTTTTAGCCTCAAAAACTTTTGCCTCAGTCGACATTGCTCCCAGGGGAAAGCCAACGACGCTCACAATCTTCACAGTAGATTTTGAAAGCAATTGTTTGGCCAATGCAACATAACAACTATTCACACAAACTGCATAGAATTCATATTTCTTTGCATCATTGCATAAATCAATAATCTGCCTTTCCGTAGTGCTTGGCTTTAAAAGTGTTTGTTCAATGAAATGATTGATGGTCATAATTCTTTTATAGGGTTAAGTGTCGCGAAAATACGATAAACGGTTATTTCTTTAAAGTATTTCATCGTTTATTAGACGAATGGTTAAAAAATAAAACGCTAAATCTATTAATCGGCTTGGTCTGAGATTAATAGGTTTTTGACATTTTTGATTTACGCATATCTATAAGATAGCTACGTTGCAGTTGTTTAAAAAGACTACCACAAATTGAGAACTGACTTACATTTATATTATGTTTAACATACTTTATTTTTATATTGTCCTCTAAATTAAATTGAGAGCATCTCTATTCAGTCTGAATGTATCAATTGTTCTAACGTCTATAGATGACTTATATTCGACAGTTCTGTGACAATTAATTGGGAACGAATAAAAGCGATGAAAAATGGTTTTACATAAGCTCTTTTATTAGATTGCTCTGATGCAGCAGAAAACTGATCTGTTTAGACCTATATTGAAGGAGAATTCAATAATAATAAACCTTTCATCATCTTTTAAGTTGAATTTTATCATAATTTTCATGTCCCCTTCATTCTTTCAATCTCTCATTGTCTTGTTATTACAAGTTATAATATAACTGTTACTACTTTTAACTCATATGAAAAAAAACAGCACTCATCTTTTAAAAGACTTGTGCTGTTTCTAACCAACCAACTATTATGAAAAATCCTCTCGGACTTTTAAGCGCTGACATTGATATGCCAACGTTTGTGATTTCTAGACTTCATCGACCAATTGTTCTTGGTTTCTAAAGACTAGTTTGTCATTGAATGAATCTAATAAGACAATACTGTCAGTAGTAATTCTACCTGCAAGTAGTTCTTTGCTCAGTTCGTTTAATACCTCTTTCTGAATGACTCGTTTCACAGGTCTTGCTCCATATTCTGGATTATAGCCTTTCTCTGCAAGATACGCAATGGCCTCATCGGTAGCATCAAAGGTGATCCCTTGTCTATCCAACATTCTTGTTAAGCCCTTCAATTGTAATTCGACGATATCTATAATGTTTTGTCTTGTTAATGGTGTAAACATAATAATGTCGTCAATTCTATTTAAAAATTCCGGACGCACACTTTGTTTTAAAAGGCCCAATACTTCAATTTTTGCAGACTCAACAGCAGTATCAATATCCTTTGACGCTTCAAAGCGTTGTTGGATGATATCACTTCCCATATTGGAAGTCATAATGATGATGGTGTTTTTGAAATCGGCAAGACGACCTTTGTTGTCTGTCAAATGACCTTCATCCAAAACCTGTAACAAAATATTGAAAGTGTCGGAATGTGCTTTCTCTATTTCGTCGAGCAATACCACAGAATACGGTTTTCTTCTCACAGCTTCTGTTAACTGCCCACCTTCATCATAGCCTACGTATCCTGGAGGCGCACCAATTAAACGGCTGACACTGTGACGCTCTTGGTATTCGCTCATATCAATTCGCGTCATGGCGGATTCATCGTCAAAAAGATATTCTGCCAAAGCTTTTGCCAATTCGGTTTTTCCAACACCAGTAGTTCCTAAAAACAGGAAAGTTCCGATAGGTTTTTGGGGATTTTGCAATCCCGCGCGGCTCCTTCTCACGGCGTCACTTACGGCAATGATGGCTTCTTCTTGTCCAATGACGCGTTTATGCAATTCATCTTCAAGTTTTAAAAGTTTTTCTCTATCGCTCTGCAGCATTTTGGTCACAGGAATTCCTGTCCATTTTGCCACAACCTCTGCGATGTCCTCATAGGTAACCTCTTCCTTGATCAAGGAGCTTCCCGATTGGTTGGCTTGTAACTCCTTCTGAAGTTTTTCAAGTTCCTCTTGGGCTTCCTTGATCTTTCCATAGCGAATCTCGGCTACTTTGCCATAATCGCCCTCCCGTTCAGCACGTTCTGCCTCTATTTTGAAGTTCTCAATGTCAGATTTTGTAGTTTGAATATTGTCCACAACTTCCTTCTCGCTCATCCATTTAGCATTCATTTCATTGCGCTCTTCTTTTAAATTGGCAAGTTCAGAACGTAGATTCTGTAATTTGGTTTCATCTTTTTCACGTTTGATGGCCTCGATTTCAATTTCCAACTGCATGACTTTTCTGTCCAAAACATCCAATTCTTCGGGCTTGGAATTGATTTCCATACGTAACTTTGAGGCGGCTTCATCCATGAGGTCAATGGCCTTGTCCGGTAGAAACCTATTGGTAATATAACGTTCCGATAATTCTACGGCACCAATAATGGCCTCATCTTTAATTCGTACTTTATGATGGGTTTCATATTTTTCCTTAATTCCACGTAGAATTGAAATGGCGCTTTCCGTATCCGGCTCGTCAACCATAACTTTTTGGAATCGGCGCTCCAATGCTTTATCCTTTTCAAAATACTTTTGATATTCATCAAGTGTTGTTGCTCCAATGGCGCGCAATTCACCTCTTGCCAAGGCTGGTTTTAGAATATTGGCGGCGTCCATGGCGCCTTGTCCTCCTCCTGCACCAACTAAAGTATGGATTTCGTCAATAAACAGCACAATATCTCCTTCGCTTGAAGTGACTTCCTTGATGACCGCTTTTAATCGTTCTTCAAATTCGCCTTTATATTTTGCTCCTGCAATAAGTGCCCCCATATCTAAGGCAAAAACCTGCTTGTCTTTTAAATTCTCCGGAACGTCACCATCTATGATACGATGGGCCAGGCCCTCAGCAATCGCGGTTTTACCGGTACCAGGCTCTCCAACTAGAATAGGGTTGTTTTTGGTACGACGCGACAGAATTTGAAGTATTCTTCTAATCTCTTCATCACGTCCAATCACCGGATCCAATCTGCCGTCTTTGGCCATTTGGTTGAGGTTCTTAGCGTATTTGTTCAAAGAATTGTAAGTGTCCTCTTGGCTTTGTGATGTCACACGATCGCCTTGACGCAATTCTTCAATACCCGCAGTCAGGGCTTTTTCAGTTACGCCTTGATCTTTGAGCATTTGAGCAATTTTACTATCCGATTTAAACACAGCCAAAAGCAAATGCTCGATGGAAACATAGTCGTCTTTCATCTTTTTGGCGATGATGGAAGCTTCGTTGAGCGATTTATTTGCTTCTCTTGAGAGCATGATATCACCACCAGACACCTTAGGAAAACTCTCTAATTGTTTGTCTAAGGTCTGTTCTAAAAGGTTCATGTTGACATTCAATTTTTTAAGAAGGAATGGCAATACGTTTTCGTCAACTACCGAAATAGCTTTAAAAATGTGCTCGTTTTCAATTTGTTGATGGCCAAAACCTTGCGCAAGTTGTTGAGCATGCTGGATGGCCTCTTGTGATTTTATTGTATAGTTGTTAAAGTTCATAATTTTTCGCCCAAATTCGGGGTATTTATATGTTAGTATTTTTATTTCATTTATTCCGCTCCATTATTTTGAGGGGAAACAATTTTGTATCGTTATTGTTTACGATGGTCATTTCAATTACCTTACCAAGTTAAAGCGCACGACAAAATGTCGCCTAACGTCAATAAAAACGCGACATTTCGTCAGTTTGTAACATATGCGGTTGTTGTTCGACTGTAGTATAAAGTTATTTAAAATTTGGGTGAATGGAGAGCTATTTAGAATAACTTTAACGCACAGGAAAATGGTGGTTTTTGAATAACGAACAAAGAACAAAGAACAAAGAACAAAGAACCAAGACGTATTATTATGAAAAAATGAGAGGTGAGAGATGGCGAACAATATGATGCGTTACAATAAACAACATCAACTGCCGACTGAATACGAATAGGGGCTAATCGCGTTTAATTAGGAGTTTTGAATCTTTGCGTAGTTTTGTGTTTGCTTTATGGCCATTCGTGACATAGCTAACCATGGTTTGTTGTTTCATCACAGGGGAGCCAATTTCGGATAATGAAGATCAGAACAATCCATGGCAGAAATCAATCGGAAGTTCGATTTGAAAAATAAAAATAAACAATAAGAAATATATAATACTCATATGGGACTATTTAATAAATTATTTGGCGCTTCAACAAGCTCAGCAACAAACTCAGATCAATCGAAACAGGAAAACGAAACACCTTGGATTAATTTAAACTCCATGGAGCAATTGGATGGCATTGTCGAAAAATCTAAAACTAAGCCACAGTTTATTTTCAAACATTCCACTCGTTGTGGTATAAGCAGGATGGTGATCAGCCGATTTAAGAATGACTATCAAATTTCAGGTAATGAAGCCGATCTTTACTATTTGGATTTGTTGGACTACAGAGCGATTTCTAATGCGATTGCGGACAGATTTCAAGTCATGCACCAGTCGCCACAATTAGTGATCATCAAAAATGGGGTTGCCGTGGCCCATGAGAGTCATAGTGGGATTAATAATATAGATATGGAGAAGTTTATTTCATGAGGACGATCCATTGTGCTTGAATATAGAGAGCTTTAATCAAAATATAAAGTCAACATTATTTTGCCTTGTAAGCCACTGAACAAAAAACTCCCAAAATAATTTTCTGGGAGTTTTTTCATTTTAGTTCCGCATTTTATATGAATTGATAATCTGCTTTAACCTTAGCTTTAGGTCTTCTCCAGTATCATAAACCATATCGGCATTGGAAGGAAAAGGCAATCGCCTGTTGCGCAAAAGTTCCCGGTCCTGGGTGTTCAGTGCCCGTTCATCACCTTTTACCGTGGCGAAGAAATTTTCAAATACAAATTCGCTGCTGATTGGAAACACATCCAAAGTTTGGTTGTTTTTTAAATCGACATACACAACATCGGCAAGCACTTGAGTGGATTTGAATTGGTGATATTCAAAAAACCGTGCTTTTACATGGATGACATTGTCAATTTTGATATCATTTCCTAAGCTGTCTTTCATTACGTTCCCTTTGCTGTCCTTTTGATATTTCCAACCGTCCACAATCTGCTTTTCTCTAAGCATCTGCTTTTCGTTAAATCTTTCCGGAGAAATATTAATACGCTTCAACTGTAGGGCCATGGCATAGTCATAATCGATTCGCTTATCAGGAATGGCATGGTAGACGGTCCAAAATTGATTCAACCCATAGGTGTCAAAGTTCAATAGATCGTCTTCCAATCTCTTTGGGATGATTTGGTCAGTTTGGTTTTCAATGGTTACGATAACATAATCAGATCCAAGATTATGGGCCTCTTGCATTAAATTGCGTACATCTTTATATTTTGGGTTGATACGATCAATATACTGAAATGTCGCGTAGGCTTCTTTAATGTCCCGTTTATTGTTTGAATCAATTAGCGACAATCCAGTTTCATACATATAGGCCGAAACTTCGTTGCGCGACTGCGCAATAACATGTGAGTAATCTTTAAAGTCCAAACGGAGTGGTTTGTTGCCGATTTGTAAGGGTAAGATGGGTTTGATCTTTTCTTGGCGAGCATTTAATTTGAGATAAATCTCGTAAATGTTTTTGTAATGCTCAGGATTGCCATCTTTTCGTAGGTGTTTGATGGTATTTAAATCACGTTCAACCGCTTTTTCGAATGCGTTTTTGAGCAT
>Ga0098068_1000150_pt1 | contig 29121 bp, 30 predicted proteins | sample 26BtaG_FD_75059 | JGI IMG/M metagenome (GOLD analysis project Ga0098068, IMG submission 75059) | Marine viral communities from Cariaco Basin, Caribbean Sea - 26B_WHOI_OMZ_CsCl | ecosystem: Environmental > Aquatic > Marine > Oceanic | place: Caribbean Sea: Cariaco Basin | collected 2014-11-09 | reverse complement strand
TTACTGCGTCCCAAAACAGAAATATTCCGTTCAAAACGATGAAGTAATTCTGAAAAACCATTAACTTCGCGACAGGCACGATTAAGGACTTTATTGAACCTTACTTCTTCCGGCGTTTTTTTTTCGTTGTCATATAAAATGTATTAAGTAAACGCTAAATGTACGGATAGTTGCGGAAGGCTACCGTAGGTTTAGTTCAACATTGTATTGGCAAAATGCGGGGTTTAATCATTGATTGAAATTTCGTCAAAATATTCCGCAACTGCTTTTCATATTGTTTTTTTGACTAATTTAGACAATCTGAAAAAGCATTTGCTTCGTTTCTGAATTCTTGAACTTTTGGTTCTTCGAATTCCCGCACTTCGCAAAGCCTTTTTCCGTTATGTGAAATAATATATAAACACTATGGGAATATTTGACAAAATTAAAAACCAATTCGATTCTTCAGAATTAAAAAGTAAAAAAAGTCATATTAGAAATCTATATGCTATTGCCATGGCAGATGGTAGATTAGAAAATTCGGAGTTCGAATTCATCTTACAAATAGGACAAAGAAAATTATTTCTAGACGGTGAAACAATTCGATCTGTAATTAACAATATTGAAGATGTATCATTTTACGTTCCAAAGACTATCAATGAACGATTAAATTTATTAGAAGATTATGTGAAAATTACAATAATAGATGGTAATATCAATCAGAATGAAATTAATGTTTGTAAACAAATTGCGATTAACTTTGGTTTTAGACCGGTTGTAATTGATAAACTTTTTAATCATATCTTAAATAATATTGCTCATGGTATCGCAAAAGATCTAGCGTTGAAGAAGGCATTAGACGAATTAAGATAATATTACTTCACATAATAACTAAGTTTTCGTCTTGCCCGAAGGGCTAAAGCTGAATGATGTGTTGACTATTCCTTTTCAGCTTCAAGTTTTCAATACTATGGGGAATACGATGCGTTTTGGGTGGAAAAGCAGTTAAAACACGGATGGTTTTTTACTTTTTGTGGACTTACTTTCTATCTTTTCTTGAGGTAAATTAAGCAAAAACCTAATTTTCAATCCAGTTTCTGTTTTTAAGATCATATTCGCTTCATTTTCTTCGGTTTAGGCATCGGTTTATTAGCTCGCTTTTGCAAGTTTTTAATTTTCACTTTTATTTTGACTTTCTAAATACTTCACAAATTCTTTGGGCAGACCACGGCTTCAGCCCCATAAACAATTGGAAAAGATTATAAATAATTTTGTAAGATAGGGAACGAATAAAAGTCAAAAGCATACACTATCCATACACTATCTATGGAGTATCCATTAAGTATCCATGAAGTATCCATGAAGTAGAATGTGTGTTTTTAGAGAAAGTTTTGATTTTTCCAAGGTGTATAGTTTTATGTAAAACAACACTTCAAAACTCTTAGATTCTAAAAATCACAAATCGCTATAAATTTAGGAGTTATCCATTTTAAATCGAACTTTTATTGAAAGCATTCTAGAATTACTATCTTTGAATACTCAGAATCTAAAGGAATTAAAAAAAATAGATATGAGTTGGGTTGATATTGGAATTTTTGTGATCTATATGCTAACCATGTTGGGTATAGGTTTTTTCTTCATGAACAAAAATGCCAATCAGGAAGACTTTTATGTAGGCGGACGAAAAATCGGACCGTGGTTTATTGGACTATCGGTAGTAGATCCGCTATCTGTAAAACGATTCATCCAAATGAAACTAGCTAAGGTTAAGACAGATAAAAGCGATGCCAAAGCTATCTGTGAGTATGCTGTAACAAATGAAGTTCCACTTTATAATGCGCTTACTGACATTCAAGCCGAATGTTTGCAGCTTTTCCGCTTGATGGATAACTATATTAAAAAACGTACGGCTACCAAAAACAAGCTCCACGGAGAAGAGACATTGGGTATGCCCTCAAAACATGTATACCGGTCTCTTAAGCGGAATCTAAAGCGCTTGAACAAAGAAATCGCGGCAATTGAAGAGCGATTGTTAGCCTTGGTCAAAGAAGATCAACAACAGCAGCTGACTCTTTTGACAAGCATTCCAGGTATAGGATTAAAAACCGCTTTGTTTTTAATAGTTGTTACAGATGGATTTTCTAAATTCGAAAACGCTTCACAATTGTGTAGTTATGTGGGCATTACACCCACAATTCGAGAGTTAGGAAGTAGTGTAAGGGGAAGGAGTAGAATTAGTAAAGTGGGCAATAAAAAGTTACGAAACCTACTGTTTCTTTGCGCATTTAATGCTTGTAAGCATAATTCTGCTTGTCGAGCCTTATATGATCGAATCGTTAACAAAGGAAAAAGCAAGAAATTGGCACTTATTGCCGTAGCAAATAAGTTATTAAAACAGTGCTTTGCGATAGCAAAATCTGGTTTACCATACGATGCTACTCATGTATCAGTTTTAAAAATATAATAACCAATAAAAAAATGTTGGTGTTAATTTTTGCTTGTTGAACTGGAAACAAATCGACGAACGAAGATTTGTTCTATTTCAACAATGCCAAGATTTCTATGGAAAAAAACTTTTAGGGAAAATGTTTGGTTTTTACCTTAATTCTTCTTAAATCACACTTAAAATTCATAAACTTTAAAATTATATACAATGAAAAAATTTACAGCACTCGTTGCCTTCTTATTTTTAACGGTAGCCACATTTGCACAAACCCAATGGAAAGTGGATCCATTTCACTCTTCTTTAAATTTCAACATTTCTCATTCCGGAATTAGTATTGTGAATGGAAACTTTTTAGATTATACAGGAACACTAAGCACGACAGGAGAAGCACTTAACGATGCGAAATTTGATTTCACAGTCCAAGTAAAAAGCATCAACACCAACGTAGAAAACCGAGACAATCACTTGCGAAGTGCCGATTTCTTTGAAGTTGAGAAATATCCGACGATGACTTTTAAAAGCACCAAAATCTTACCAACTGGAAAACCGGATCGTTATTTATTGTATGGTAAATTGACGATAAAAGATGTAACAAAAGACGTGATTTTTGATGTGAACTATGGTGGAAATGTAAAAAGCGACAAAGGTGAAAAGTTAGGAATGAAAGCCGAAACCACCATCAACCGATTTGACTACAACATCAATTTTGATCCAACTGCAGTCGGTGTTGGAAAAGATGTGACGATAATCGTTCACTTGCAATTCGCAAAACAATAAATATGAAAAACTCAGCCAGAGAAGTTGTAGATAAAATGTTCGTTGCATTCGCCAGCGGCGATGTAGAAAAATTCGCGGACACGGTATCAGAAGATACGGTGTGGATTTATCACGGAACCCAAATTATTCCAGCCGGCGTTTTTGAAAAAAAGGAAGGAGTTCGAACATTTTTCACCAATATTATGGAACGAACGGAAATCATTCTCTTTGAACCTCAGTAATTTATAGTAGAAGGAAATACAGTCGTGGTTTTGGGCCATGAACATCAAAGAGTAAAACGGTCGGGAAGAGAGCTTAAACAAAAATGGGTTCAAATTTATACCGTCGAAAATGATTTGATTATAAAAATGGAAGAGTTTGCAACTTCAGAAGAGGTGGAATAAAAAGCATTTTCACCCTTAATCCCCCAAATTATTAACTTTCTTTGAGAAGGATCACAACTTCTCAAAGGCATTTAAAACAAAGAAAATGAAAGATGAAACGATACAAAACAATCCACTTTTATGCGATATAGAAACGGGAATGTGTGAAACAACGGTTGGAAACAACGACAATTCCGCTCAGAGCATGGAAAAGTCCACAGAGAAATCCGTGAAATTAATTTATTACACAGACCCAATTTGTTCTTCGTGTTGGGGAATTGAACCCCAATTGCGAAAACTGAAATTAGAATACGGCGATGCAATTGAAATTGATTACAGAATGGGTGGATTATTGCCCGACTGGAATTACAACAGCGGTGGAATCGGGAAACCCTCAGATGTTGCAGGTCACTGGGACGAAGTGAGTGTGCATTACGATATGCCCATTGACGGAGATTTGTGGTTGGAAGATCCGTTGGATTCCTCCTATCCACCATCCATCGCATTTAAGGCAGCCCAATTGCAGGGCGATGATAAGGCGATTTTATTTCTTCGAGAAATCCGAGAAATGGTATTTCTAAAAAAGAAAAACATTGCAAAGTGGGAACATTTGGAAGCGGCTGCTAAAAAAGTAGGATTGGATACTGAAAAGTTCAAATCGGATTTTGAAAATAAGGCTGAAGTTTTGTTTGAAGAAGATTTGAAATTAGGAAGAGAATTAGGCGTTCGCGGTTTCCCAACGGTTTTCTTTGTAGATGATTCCGGAAATAAAGAATTTGTGTATGGCGCTAGACCCTATGCATTCTATGAAATGGCAATTCTGAAATTAAATCCCAAAGCCAAAAAAAGTGAATACCGTAAAAACTGGGAGAGTCTATTCGAAATTTATTCTTCCCTCACAGCCAAAGAGTTTTCTGAACTTTCAGGAACACCCAGAGCCGAAAGTGAAACGCTTTTAAATGATCTTTCCAACAAAGGATCTTTGGAGAAATTGACGACCAAAAACGGTTCGATTTGGACCAAACGGTAGGCCAATGGTAAGTTCCGATGAACACGGATGGATTTGCTAAGAAATTACAATCCATTCAAAAAATCAATTATTTACAACATTCAAAAACAAAGTAGTATGACAATGATGAAAGCAGCTCGCTGGTATGCAGCGAAAGATATACGAGTCGAAGAAACAGAAATCCCTACACCCAGCGACAATCAAGTGAAAATCGCGGTGAAATTCACAGGAATTTGTGGGTCCGATTTACATGAATACACAGGAGGACCGCAGCTAATTCCCGTTGATAAACCGTATCTTCTCAATGGACATCAAGGTACAACTACACTCGGACACGAGTTTTCAGGTGTTGTTGAAGAAGTTGGTAAAAACGTGAAAAACATTAAAAAAGGAGACCGAGTTACCGTAGAACCGATTTTCAGAAATCCTGAAAGTCCATTTATTGCAACTGGAGAATACAATTTATCCGAACCTTTGGGATTTGTTGGATTAACGTCCAACGGAGGTTTCGCGAAATATGTAGTGGTTGAAGATTACATGGTGCATAAAATGCCTGACTCGATGACATTTGAGCAAGGTGCCATTGTAGAACCCGCTGCTGTAGCTGCGTATGCAATTCAACGAAGTGGAATGAAAATGGGAGATACTATTTTAATTGCAGGAGCAGGTCCCATTGGTTTACTTACGGTTCAAGTCGCGGTTGCAATGGGTGCATCTCAAATTTTTGTATCAGACCTTTCTGAAAATAGATTAAAAAAGGCAAAAGAAGTGGGTGCAACGCATACGTTTGATGCAAGAGACAAAGAAATCCCTCAGAAATTAAGAGAGTTAACAGGACATGGAGTGGATGTTTTCATCGATGCCGCTGGAGTTCAAGCTTCTTATGACACAGGGATTAACAGCTTGCGAAATGGTGGAACGGCTATATTGGTCGCTCTTTTTGGCAAGGAAGTTGTGCATGATGCATTGAATCAAACCTTGCGCGAATTGACGATTATTGGAACAGCTGCGTATCGAAATATTTTCCCACAAGTCATTGCACTCATCAGTAGCGGAAGATTGCCTGTTGAAAAACTCGTAACTCGTGTTATATCACTGGATGAAATTGTTGACAAAGGTTTTGAAACCTTGGTAAATGATCCATCAGAAGTGAAGATTTTGGTTGACATCAACCGTTCATAAATTAGAATTCAATTAGTATTAATTATAAAAACATAAAAGAAAATGGCAAAATTAAATTCAATCGGATTAGAAGTAGAAAAATCAAAAGTATTGGCCGAAAAGCTGAATGAACTTTTAGCAGATTATTCGGTATTTTATCAGAACATTAGAGGCTATCACTGGAATATCAAAGGAGAAAAATTCTTTGAATTGCACGATAAATTCCAAGAATTATATGAAGATTTCTTTGTTAAAATTGACGAAGTAGCCGAACGAATTCGAACATTGGGCCATACACCCAACCATAAATATTCGGTATATCTAAAAGAAGCGAAAGTAAAAGAAAGCTCTGAAGTTTCAGATGGAACCAAAGATGTACAAGATGTTTTGGAATCATTCGGAATCATTATTACACTTCAACGTGAAATTCTAGACCTAGCTGCAGATGCAAATGACGAAGGAACCAATGCGTTAATGAGTGATTACATTAGTGAACAAGAAAAATTAGTTTGGATGTACACAGCGTATTTGAAATAATAGTTTCAAATCGTTTAATGGCGTGAAGGCGTTTCAAAACCTTCGAAATAAAAATTTGAATTCATTCTAAAATAAAAAATATGCAATACTCTGAAAATATTACAGGAATAAAAATTAATGTAGAAGCGGTAGATATTACCATTGGAGACGATATTCAGGATAGGATACGTAAAAGTATTGGCCGTCTTAGTCGTCATTTTGATAAAATAGAATGGGCAGATGTCTATCTAGAAGACAAAAAAGACAAAGCGACTGATCGGAAGAAAGTAAGTATCCGTTTAGGAATCCCAGGAAATGATCCTTTTGCTTCGGATTATGGAGATGATTTCCATACACTTTTAACGAGTGTAGAAGATAAACTACAAAAGCAATTGGAAAGACCTTAAGCTTTCCTTTCACAACGCTTTCTGTATGGAAGAAGCCGTCTCAATACTGAGGCGGTTTTTTTTTTTATCTTTTTTGCCAACACTTCAAAAATAAAACACCATGCTTTCACCGAAAATATTTTACCCTTGTGGCTTGAAAAATTAGTTTAATTTTATACGTTTTTAAATGAGCGATTTAAAGAGCGCGAATGAGATTAAAACTAGGTTAAATAACGATACGCAAAGCTGAATGAGATTTATACAAACCGTTTTACGAGGCATCGGTCAGGTAATGTTTCAAAACAACATTTATTCGGGACTCTTATTTTTAGTGGGTATTTTCTTTAATTCCTGGATATTGGGAATGGCCGCGCTTTGTGGAACGATCATTAGCACGCGCGCTGCTCAAATTTTTAAATATCCCAAAGAAGACATTCGAAACGGACTGTATGGTTTCAACGGAGCTTTAACCGGCATCGCCGTTTTCTGTTTTTTCGAAGTGAATGTGGGAACGATTACGGCTTTAATCCTTGGCTCTATCTTATCTACCGTAGTGATGCGTTTTCTGAAGAATAGAATGCCGCCGTTTACCGCACCTTTTGTGTTGGTATCTTGGTTTTTAATTTACTCCTTGGTATTCATCTTTAAATTCCCACTTTTAGCCTCTTCCGCATCTACCGAAAATACGCTCAACCTTTTTACGGCATCCAGCACCAGTTTTGGTCAGGTCATGTTTCAAGAAAATAGGATAACAGGACTGATTTTCCTATTAGCCATTATCATAAACAACAGATTGATGGCGGCTTACGCGCTTTACGCTGCCGTTTTAGGTTCGGTTTTCGGATGGGTTTTGTCTGAGTCCAATACCGCAATTAACGCTGGACTCATGGGTTACAACGCCATACTTTGCGCCATTGCACTCACCGGAAAAAAAGGAACCGACTTTGTTTGGATTACGGTTGTCATTCTTTTATCTACCGTCTTCAATATTGGATTGGCATTGACGGGAATTATTACCTTAACCGCTCCTTTTGTTTTAGCCACTTGGATGATTTTGGCTTTAAAAGATAAAAAGTTTCGATTTAATAAAAAGGTAGCTTAGTTCTTATTTAAGTTTTTTCTCTGATTAAAATTGACGATATATCTCAAAAAATCCCAACCCCCTTAAAAATCCCCAACTTCAATTCTTCCATTCCTAAAAAATAACATGCACTTTCTGTAACTCTTTTGTGTTTTCACAATCTAAACTGAAAAGAATCTTCGTCCGATTTTCAATTCAATTTCAGGAAAAGATGAATACTAACTCAAAAAAACACAGAAGATTATGAGAACAAAATTTGTGATTTACACCCTGCTACTGTCTGCAATTGCTACACTTAGCTTTTTTAGTTGCGATGATGACGACAAAGGATACGAAGTCCCAGGTGAAGGAAGTTTAAATTTACCTCCCTTGGATCCGCAGTTGGTTGCAGAAGGCCAAAACATATTCCGATTTGACACCTTTGGCGATGAATCCTTTTGGACCGATGTTTTACAGATGAATCAAGTTATTGAATCCGCCGTAAGTCCCGCTACCGCTTTGAGCGTAGGTTTAAAAGTGGATGCCAATGCGTTGCCAGCTGCCGTTGTTCAAGCCATTCAAAATGGCGAAGTGGATTTAAATGATCCACAAACTACACTTGTACTGTTGCAACTCAATGCCGTTGTGGGTGTACAAGGTCAAGTCAGCACCAATCCGGACGGTAGTTTATCGTTGGACCGTGTTGGAATTACTTGTGCGCTCTGTCATTCAACGGTTGACGACTCTTTTGCACCTGGAATAGGAGCTCGTTTGGATGGTTCGCCCAATCGGGATTTGGATCCGGGATTAATTATTTCCTTGTCTCCTACCCTAAGCCAGGCTACCAAAGACATTTATGCTTCTTGGGGACCTGGGTTTTACGACCCACGATTTAATCACGATGGCTTGAGTAATCCCGTGGTAATTCCGCCAGCATTTGGTTTGTATGGCCTCCCGAAAGCCATTTTCACAGGCGATGGAGACGTTCAACATGAACCTTCTGGACCTGTCGCCTATTGGAATCGATATGTTGCTGTTACCCAAATGCACGGACACGGTTATTTTGCCGACGCTCGACTTAACAATTGGGAAGTGGATTACCGTGAAGGCGATGATTTGGTTACCCCAAAACTTCCCGCTTTGCAAGCTTATCAATTTTCCATCAACGCGCCAACTCCACCCGATGGTTCATTCGATGCCAATGCAGCGGCTCGCGGGAAAACGCTCTTCTCCGGAAAAGCACAGTGCGCAACCTGTCACTCCGGCCCCTCTTTCACTGACGTGATTGATGGCGGAAAACTGCATCCACAAAGTGCATCCGTCGCTGTTGACAAAGACTATGTAAATCGTTCAGCGACCAAAAAATGGAGAGTTACGCCACTGAAAGGTATTTGGCAACACCCTCCGTATTTCCACGATGGTTCTGCGTCCACATTGGCCGATGTTGTAGAAATGTACAACGAAGCAAATCATCTCAATCTAACGTCTTCCGAAAAAGCAGATCTTACCCATTATCTGAAATCACTTTAAGATCAAATACAAATATGAGTAAATTTATAAAGCAAAATTAAATAGGTTGAGTTTTCAAGACACCTCTTATTAGATTATTGGCATTTTGGGATAAAACAGATTCGGAACAGACCTTGGTTTTAGCAACACACGGATTTATTAAAAAGACACAAAAAACACCAAGAAATGAAATTGAAAGAGCTCGAATTACTTATTTTAAGGAAAAAGAAATTATCAATAAAAAACACGTAAAATGAAAACATACACATTAGCAGAAATGGAAGATAAGCACATCGGCAAAAAAGGGACAAAAGAGCGTGATGAGTATGAATATGAGTTGAGAATGGAACTTTTGGGACGAATGATTAAAACTACAAGAAAGGAACAGAATTTGACCCAAGAACAACTCGGTGAATTAATTGGTGTCAATAAATCTCAAATTTCAAAACTTGAGAATCACGCGAATAGTGCAACTATTGAAACAATTTTGAAAGTATTTAAAGCGCTGAACGCTGAAATTAATTTCAATGTTAAGCTTGAAGACACATACATTCAACTCGCATAAAATAAATAAAAAAACTGTGGCTAATTATTCCCAAAATATAACCCAACCATTTCCAAACCACCAACCCCATCCAAAAAATCACTATCTTAGGATCTATGAAATTTTTACTGATGAAAAGTGTTTTTGGAGTTGGGGTCGCATTTTTACTTTTGGGTTGTTTATTTTCTTCCGCGCAAAGTAACAAGCAAAAACCGATTCTGCTTGATGGAGACGAGAGTTTAGACAAGCTCATTGAGGCAGCTTCGGACAAAGAGTTGGTGTTATTGGGCGAGGCGAGTCACGGAACCCATGAGTATTACCTGTGGCGCGATAAAATCAGTAGGAGATTGATTGCCGAGCATGACTTTAGTTTCATTGCGGTTGAAGGTGATTTCGCGAGTTTGTATGCACTCAATCTCTATGTGAAAAACGGAGAAGGTGCCGCAAAATCCGCCAAAGAAGTTCTACTGAAACTCAATCGATGGCCTACATGGATGTGGGCAAATGAAGAAGTCGTAGAATTGGCCGAGTGGCTTCGTACACACAATGACAAATTACCTCCCAATAAAAAAGTAGGGTTTTATGGAATGGATGTGTATGACGAATGGAATTCCAAAAAAGAAGTGTTGGATTTGCTTCAGTCCACAAACTCAAACGCGTATGATTACGTAAAAAACCAATATGCCTGTTTCGATCCGCACATTGGTGACAGCTGGAGTTAAACCCCAAATCACTCTTAAAAGCATTAAAAATCTAAAACCAAAACCCATTAGAATCCCCTCAAAAACCAATTGAAATTTTTCGTAAATTAGATTAACAATTCAACCTCCTTTTTACGAAAAGCTTTATGACAAAAAAAATCGCAATTTTAAGAGGAATTAATGTAGCCGGAAATCGAATAATCCGAATGGAAGATCTGAAAACCGTATGCAGAAAACTAGGTATGGATGGCGTGCAAACCTACATTCAAAGTGGAAATGTTATTTTTAATTCGGAAGAGTCCAATGAAGTCCTGGAAAACACGTTAGAAACAGCGATTCGGGAAAGATTTGGGATGGAAGTGCCGGTCATTCTCAGAAATACAGAAGAACTCCAAGCATCGATTTTACGAAACCCTTTCTTCAATGACCAAACCGATGTAAATAAATTACACTTAACCTTCTTAAAAGACCTTCCACTTGACAGCAACCTAAAACTATTGCAAGCAAACAGCTATGAGCCGGATGCTTTTGTGGTGGTTGACAAAGATATTTTTATTTATTGCGAAAATAAGTACCATCAATCCAAACTGACCAACAACTTTTTAGAGGAAAAACTGAAAGTCACTGCCACTACTCGAAATTGGAAAACCATCTTAAAACTCAATGAGCTTTGCAATGACTAATTCCGAATTACCCTAAATTTTAATTATTTAATGCACCACCAGCAAAGGCATTTTTCGGTTTCGAATCAACAAATCATTGGTCAAACTTCCGACAAACAAAGCAGTCAATTTACTACCTCCTCGCGCAGAAACGATGACAATGTCAAAATTCCCTTTTTCTGCATGCAACTCAATGGCTTCTACCACCGACATATCCCGACAATCGGTGTATTTAAAAGGATATCTTGTTCACAAAGTGGAATTAAACGCAATTGAGGATGAAGAAAGTCGCTACAAACGATTGGTTGAATTAAATGTTCAAGAACAATGCGTAAATGTTATAAAAACAGAAGAAGTTCAAAAAGCATTTCGTGAAAGAGGAATTTTGGTTCATGGTTGGGTCTATGATATTCATTCGGGCTTGCTTATTGACCAGAAAATTGATTTTGAACGTATTTTAAATCATGTAATGGAAATCTATCGGTATGAATAATTAGCCGAATGAGACATTCAATCCAACTCATCTTCAACAATCAACCGAGGAATATCATGCGGCAAGCGCGTCAATAATTCATAATTCAACAAATTACTCATTTCCCCAAAAGAAGCGACGGAAATGGTTTTATCTTTCTGATTTCCTATAAGAACGACTTCGTCACCTTTTTGAACATTTTCAATGTGGGTAATATCCACGCACAAGGCATTCATATTCACAATTCCACAAATAGGCGCTTCTTCTCCGCCAATTAAAACTTTTCCGACATTACTCAAATCCCGTGTATATCCATAAGAATATCCGACGGGAATAACTGCAATTACCATATCGGCATACGCTTGATAACTAATTCCATACCCAATGAAATCGCCTTTTTCCACTTCCTTGAGGGTCATAACTTGACTTTTCCATTCCAACAATCGGCTGAGCTCTTTGTCGGACTCACTGATATCGTGCTCGTTATATCGAATCAAAGTTTCTTCGTTGGGCCAAAATCCATATTGCATAATTCCAACTCGGACCAAATTGCTGATGGTTTCCGGATAATTCATCATCGCCGCGGAACAAGCACTGTGGGTATATTCGGCCGACAATCCGTGGGATGAAATTTCTTGATTTGCCTTTGTGAAATTCGTGATTTGTTGGCGAACCCGTTCGTCGTTGATATAACTTTCGGCACCGGCATAATGGGTGCAAATTCCTTTAAGATGAATGAATTCTTGGTTGGACTGAATGTACGTACAGATATCTTTTAAATCCTCCAAAGCAAGACCTGTGCGGTTCATGCCCGTTTCTACTTCCAAATGAATGATGCATTTCTTATTAATTTTTTTTGCGATTTCTACCGCATTTTCAAGACGTTGACGGTCAAAAACAAAAATCTCAATATCTTCCGAAATCGCCCATTCCAACGATTTGCCTTCCACCATTCCCATAATCATCACTGAAACCGGTGCGGAAACTGTCTTTTTTATGCTATACGCTTCGTCTGAAGAATACACGCCGAAATAATCGACACCACAATCCATCGCCATTTGCACGAAAGGAATAATTCCGTGTCCGTAGGCATTTCCTTTGACGATGCTGCAAAATTTCACGTTTTCACCCATTTGCTTTCGGATGAATTTCAAGTTCTTTTGGTACGCGTTTTTGTTGATGGTAAGCGTGGTGGTTTCAAACATATTCTAGGTCAATTGGTTTTTTATAATTTCTGTAAAAATAGCAATCCCTGTGGGAATCAGCTCGTCTGGAAAATCATAATCGGGATTGTGAAGTGCGGGTTGATCTTCACCGGATCCCAAACCAAACATACACCCATCGAACTTGGTCGTAATTATTCCAAAATCTTCGCCCCATTTAAAAGGAAAGGACTGTTCTTTCATATCCAATTGCGCACTTTTCGTTGCTTCCCTTACCGCTTCCACACATTCTTTGTGATTGACATTGGCATAAAAATGAGCTAAAAAAGAATGCGAACATTCCAAATGATGTTTTTTGCTGACATCGTTTGCGAGTTGAATGATTCGGTTTTGTAATTCATCCAAACCTTCGTTTGTCCAACTTCGTAAAGTCAAGTGAATCTCTGCATCACCGGCAGAAATTCCATAATCTTGGGTTCCCATTGAAACATAAATCGGTGTAGCCAATCGGAAGTCTTCTCGGGCAGGAATGTTGTTTTGAAAATCTTCAATTCCGGCTAAAATTTCAGAAACTGCCAAGGATGGATTGTAGCCCTTTTCGGGCTCTGCAGCATGAGACGTTTTTCCCTTTAGTTTAATTATAATACTGTTCACAGCGGCTGTAAATGAATTTTCTTTCACCACAATTTGTCCCATCGGATACCCCGGTAAATTATGCAACGCATACACTTGGTCGATGTGCAATTTTTTAAATCGTTCATCTTCCATCACCGCTTTGGCACCTTCGCCATTTTCTTCTGCCGGCTGAAAGAGTAAATACACTTTTCCACTTTTGGGTGGATTTTCGGATAGCCACACTCCTACTCCCGTCAACATCGTTAAATGCCCATCGTGACCGCATTGATGGCCTTTTCCGTTGAAAACAGAACGATAATCTAAATCACTTTCTTCGTGAATCGGTAAACCATCCAATTCCGCCCGGAATAGAAGTGTTTTCCCTTCTTTCCCTGAATCAAAAAGCACCAAAATACCGGTTCCACCCACTTGAGTTTCAAGTGAGGTATAATTTAATTCCTTAAAAAACCGATGAATCGATGCGGCGGTTTCTACTTCTTCTCCCGAAATCTCCGGATGTTTGTGAATATGTCTTCGTAATTTAATTAGCTTTTCTATTGTTGCTTTTTCCATGTTTTTAATTCTTTTTTGCAGTGGATGAATTGAAAACCATTCTTTGAAAATCGCTTATTTTCGATAAATTTTGCAATGGTTTCAAACCCTGCTGAGGCTAAAGGTATTAAAAAATGCGGAAAAGGCATTAAAAAGTAGTATAAGCTATTTTTACTCAAAGAGAATTTAATCCTGTAAAAAACTGTTATACAAATTTTTATTAGAATGTTTAATCTGAAATACTGATTCAAAATAAATAGGAATCCAAATGTGTCAAAGTAATCGAAAGGTATTTGGAGAAATATTAAAAATAGAATAAGTTTGATAAGTAATTGAAACGGAAAAAAAAACTAATTTTATAATACGTAATATTATTTAAAAATGCCTGTATACATACACCTTGCAAACCTCATCTTTCAAAAAGAAATCATAGAAAAAAAATACATAGGAGGTTGTCCTCAATTCAGAATCGATTGGAAAATTGGAATTAGCCAAGTTAACCAAGAAGATGATGAACTCTTCAGCCTTGCCACCATGAATATCGATGAATTTGATATCGGAAAATTAATCAAACGAGGATTAGACTTTGATAAAGAATTACAACATTCCGATGACTTCGTAGCTATTTTACGGTATGGTGGCAAACAATGGAAAGCAGATTGGCTGGCATCAAACGACGCATTTGCATGGCATCCGAACTGCAAACAAGATCAAAAAGATCGGGTTCATCATATTTATGAAGAAATGGATATGGAAGACATCAGGGAGGCATTCAACCAAGGAATTGATGTTTTTCAAACTATAAAATCAGCTGAAAAATAAATGTACTTTGGAGGTTTGACCAGAGATTAACATCGATTTCACAGCTGAAATGGACAAGGGAATCAAAACATTTTTTATTGGAGAAATATTTAGTGGAAATGGAAAAAACATTTAAATCAAAAATCGGTCTTGAACTAGTTATTCCTCTTTCAGTTTTATTGGGTGCCATACTATTTATGACTGTGTCTGAAAAGCCAAGTTGGTTGGGACTTGCCATTCTCTTGCCAACTCTATTTTTCATAGTACATTTATTTATGACAACCCATTATAAAATTGATGGAGATAATCTAACAATTAAAAGTGGCTTTTTCTATACCAAAACCTTATCTATTCATACCATAAAGAAAATTTCAGAAACAAATAGTATTTTGAGTTCACCAGCAACTTCCATTGACCGAATTGAAATCACTTTTGGGAAATTTGATTCTGTTCTTATTTCACCCTTAGAGAAAAAAGAATTTATCGGCAAACTTATTTCTATAAATCCCCGTATTGAGGTAAATTACAAAAAGAAAAAGTCTAGCGGCATAAAATCATAAAAAACAATTATATAACAATTTACCAACGTATAGGAAATTAATCCGATTATTAAGAATAAATGAAGACCATCGAATTTCCCAATTAATTCAAAAAAATACTGAATGAATAATGAAATTAAATTTCCGATAATGGATCTAACTGAATTTCTCTATAAAAGTGAAAATATTTTTTTTCAGATTTGACATTTGAAAAGCAAAATACATGAAAAATTCCTCAATGGAAATTTGTAGATTCTGAAGGAAAACTTTTTAAAGTCAAAGTAATCAAAAAAAATGAAATCAAAAATATTTTATCATTTCTAATTAAACCATCTTATAAATTAGAGCTTGAGTTGGAGCATACCGGAAAAACGTATGAGCTTGAAGAGCTGAAAAATGAAATTCTTAAAAAGAAAAACAAGATGTTCCATATTTTTCACAACAAAATAATGACATTGAACAAATACGAAACAAAACTTAAAAACGCTGAAAGTTTTCTGGAAATAATTGACATTGCTTCATTTGAAGATTATAAGGAAGAATAACAGCTGCCAACAAAAAAACGAAAATAAAATCCAAGCATTTTCTAAAAAAAAAGGCTTCCTAGTTATTTTTAAAACAGAAATTTACTTCCTCATCCTCACAAACACCTCTGATCCAGCGCGGGGTGGAATGCTGTTGTAACATTCTTCCATAATCACTTCAGAGAAATAAGTTTCAAAAAGGGGAATATAATCCTCGCGAAGTCCACCAAAAGGTGGCCCTTGTTTTTCAAATTCTCTACTGAAAAGTAAACCGACCATTTGACCGTTATCGTTAAGTAAAGATGCGAATTTTTGAGCCAATTCTTCCCTTCGTTCGGGCAAATGCGCACAGAAAAAAGTCTGTTCCAATATCAAATCATACTTCCCTTGGTGCTGAAAGAAATCTTCACATAAAATCTGAATGCGATCGGTGAAACGGAATTTCTCGATCAATCGTTCCACAGCTTTATCCGCAATATCCATCACGGTTATGTTGGTAAAACCCATCTCAATCAAAGACTCGGCTTCATACGCATTTCCACAGCCTGGAATTAAAATAGCGGCATCTTTATTCGGATAGTGCTTCATATACTCCACAATCGCGGGAGAAGCATAACCAATGTCCCAACCGGTTTGCTGATTTTCCCACCGATCATTCCAAAAATCTTGATTCAATGGATTTTCAAATTCGGGATCCCTCCTATTTTTGTCCATTTATTTTTTATTTTTCACAATTTGATCTACACTTCGCCAACTGCCACCGTTGTACACGTTTTCAATTCCATTTTGCTTCAGAATTCGGGCTGCTTGTCCACTTCGCATTCCACTCTGACAGAAAACAACAACTGCTTTTTTGCCTTTGAATTTCGCCAATTGACTCTGAACTTGACCCAAAGGAATATTCACCGAACCTTTCACTTTTCCGCTTGCTACTTCTCCCGGTGAACGAACATCCACTAAAAAAGCGCCCGATTTTATAATTTCTTCGATTTCTTGGCTATTTCCACCGCCAAATAATGTTTTTAAGAATCCCAACATGATTTTTTTTTCTTGATTTAAAGATACAAAGTTAAAAGATTTCAAACCGTAAACTGCAACTAATGTTACCTAGTGTGACCGAGAATAAATTTCGCAACTCTACAAAAAAACCTTCGACAATTTAAATTTGCCGAAGGTTTCTGAATTAATTTCCGATTATCTTCTTACGAACAACTCATTCCTGTCACACAAGAAAGTGGTTTTTGCTTTTCTTTCCATTCTTGCATTCCACCCAAGTAGTTTTTCACATTTGTAAATCCATTTCTTTCCAAAATAGAGGTAGCCAACGAAGAACGATAGCCCGATAGACAGTGAACAACGATTTGTTTATCCTTACTCACTTTGTCCAAATTATCTTCTAAAACGCCTACAAAAATTGGGGTTGCGCCATCTACCATTCCACTTTGATGTTCGGTATGATTTCGAACGTCCAATATTTGAACATTTTCTTTTCCTATCAGATTTTCAAATTCATTGATGTCTATTAAATCCGAAGAAACCAACACTTCGCCCAAATCGGTAATGTCTGTAATAAATCCGTAGATATTATCCATTCCAATTCGCATCAGCATTCGCGTCAATTCTTCCATGTGTTCTTCTTGGGCAATCAAAATAAATTCTTCTTGGTAATTCATCACCCAACCCATCCAAGTTGAAAATGAATTCCCAAAACGAACGTTCAATGTATTGGCTAAATGTGCTTTCCCAAATTCCAAGTTGGTACGGGTATCAATCACCTTCATTCCTTCTTTGTAAGCTTTTAGGAATTCGTCTTTGGTTAATTTTTTAGGTTTCGGAACTTCCACCAAAAGCGGACGATCTACTTTGTTTAATTTTTTCATCATCGCAAAATACTTCGGTGGTTCGGGTTGACCGTCCAACAAAGCTTCTGTGAAACCTTCTTCGTCCTCACCAAATTGCAAAGCCCAATTTCGGATTTTCTCGTATCCAACCGTTGTACTGCTCACTGCGCCCAATGATTTACCACAAGCGGAACCTGCACCATGCGCCGGCCAAACCTGAATATGATCCGGTAAAGCTGCAAATCGCTCCAACGAATGATACATTTGTTTTGCACCTTCTTCTTTGGTTCCAATGATTCCCGCTGCTTTTTCCAACAAATCCGGACGACCTACATCGCCCACAAAAACAAAATCTCCTGTGAAAATCATAACCGGCTCATCCGAAGCTGGATGGTCGGTCAATAGAAAACTGATGCTTTCAGGTGTATGTCCGGGCGTATGCATGACCTCCAATGTTAGATTTCCAACATTGATAATGCTTCCGTCCTTCAAACCGATGTGTGGAAATTCATACTGCCAATCCGGTCCCCCTTCGTCCGACAAATACATATCTGCTCCGGTAGCTACGGCTAATTCACGCGATCCACAAAGGTAATCGGCATGAATATGGGTTTCCGTAATGTGGGTAATTCTTAAATTATTCTGTGCTGCAATTTGTAGATACGTATCTATGTCTCGCTTTGCGTCAATAACAATCGCTTCTCCTGTGGCTTGACAGCCAACTAGATAACTCCCTTGAGCCAAGCTCTTGTCGTAAATGTGTTCAAAAAACATAGTGTAAGTTTTTAGTTTATTTTTTTTAAAATGTAAATATCGGATAATTATTTTTTGTCTGCACGGATTTCGGATAGATTAACAAGCGTTGGGTTTAATTTGATTTCGGTTTTCATCGAATTGGTCACCAAACAAAGTGCACTTGACTTTTCCAAAACACGCAAAGCCTTGTCTCCATCTTTTTCTGGATGGGTTAATTCTAAAATCGGCTGAATCTCCGCTTCCGAAATCAAAAACCTTCTATCGATCATTTCTAATGCAATGATGGTTTTGCATTCAAAACTTTCAAATTTCAATTTTGAATTTTCGGCAACGGCTAAAAAAGTAGTCATAAAACAACTGTTGATTGCGGCTGCATAAAAATGTTCGGGCGACCAAATATTCTCAACTCCTTGTGGAAATTCGGGTGGTGTTGCACATTCGATGACCACATCCAAATCGGGCGAAGAAACTTCTCCAATTCTCCCCTCCTTCCATTTTAGATCGACTTGATATAGGTGTTTTTCTGACATAATGTTTTATTTAAAATTCACGGATTTATTGAATGTCAAAAGTAATACACCTATTTCTACTGTGCTGTATCAAAAGTTACAGAAGGGTTAAATGAAAAAGGACCTGATAATTAATCCAACAATTGGTATCTTTGAAAAACATTGAAGTTATGGCTAAAAACATGGCAATCGAATTAGGCGATTATTTTGATGATTTCATCAATCATCAAGAACAGTCTGGAAAATTCTCTTCTTCAAGTGAAGTCGTTCGAGCTGCATTAAGAATGTTTGAGTATGAAGAGACTAAAAAATCAGAACTCATTAAAGAACTTAAAAAAGGTGAGAAATCTGGATTTGTAAAAGACTTTAGTCGAAATGATTTCTTGGAGAATCTTCATCAAAAACATATCGATTAATAATGAAGTATAAAATCAGTCAAGAAGCTCAAAACGATATTTACAATAGATTAATCAAGTAATCCTACCATCCAAAAATTAGTATTGCCAATAGAATTCAAATCCTTCCATAAATCTTCTACGAAGTTTATCAATTATTCAACCGCCGCACCTTCGGGAACATCCACATTTTCATTCTCTAATAGTGAACCGTCATTTCGTTTTATCGCTCGTTTTTCACAGGTTTTGCATAATTCAGAATCTCCAATTTTTCGTTCTTCCCATGCTTGAGCAACCGTTCCATTGTGCTGATCTCGGTTACGAATATGCTGACAGTCTGAATACAAATGGAATTTATTTCCTTGGTTGGTCCAATAAACCAAATCGACCCCATTGTTTAGATTTTTTATGGTTTCGGTTTGTTCATTGATTTCTTTGGTATATTTCTCCACCGATGCCGGATCAAAATCAATCCCCAAAATACTGGCAGCCAATAAAGCGACAACCGCAACAGAACCTGCAATTCCTTTGGTTTTTCCGTCGATGTCTTTGTTTGTAAGAATTAAAATTACCAAGGGAAGAAAGGCAATAGCTGCCATAATTGCACCCAATTGATTTTGAATAAAAAATCGGGTTTTGTCTTTTTCAGAAGCTGGATCCAACCGATTTGCTTTTTTCCAAAGTACCGATCCCAAAATCGATAAGCCTAAAATGACCACAATGGTTACAATTAACCATACCAAAGTTTCATTGCTAATTAATTTTAAAATGGCGAAAACTTCCCCCGCAATCGCTACTATCCAAGCCAAAATTGCAAATAAACGAAGCTGTTTGGCTTGTCCTTTCGCTTCTGGAGAAGCTACAAATATTTTATCTTCACTCATAGTATGGGATTTTTATTTTAACATTCAAATATACTATTATTTCTTAGTGAACTAGGAGTCAGCTGAAAGAATTCGAGTAAACCCTTCGCATTTTTTTCTTTTTTACGCTTAAATCTTCATACAGCAAAAAAATCCTCCTCCATCCCCTTTCATAAAGTGTGACTGAAATCATTAAAAGTATTAAAGTATTTTAATACTTCTATTGAAATTAATTTTTATCTTTGTACTTTCAAAAAGGAAGTTATTATTAAATAAAATGCAATGGAAACGGCAAAAGAAATCACAATCAATGTGCAAGAAATTGAACCTAGATTAAAGCATCAGACTATATTTCAGACCTTTAACCACTTGGCGCCAGGTGAAAGTATGATTATTCATAACAACCACGATCCCCGTCCTGTCTATTATCAATTGCAAGGGATTTATGGCGATGTATTCACTTGGGAATATTTACAAGAAGGTCCTGAATGGTGGGATATTCGGGTAACCAAAGCAAATACACAGCAAGAAAATTCGCAAAAAGAAGAAGTGGTTATCAATGTACAAGAAATTGAACCGCGTTTCAGACATCAAACTATTTTTGACGAATTTGATCAGTTAAAAGAAGGAGAAAGTTTAATCATTCATAACAACCACGATCCAAAACCGGTATATTATCAACTGCAACAACTCAAAGGTGATGTTTTTGATTGGGAATATTTGGAAGAAGGACCGCAGTGGTGGGATATCAAAGTGACCCGTAGAAAAGCCATCGAACAGAAATCATTTGAACATCCAGAAGAAAATGGAGAAGTAGAAATTGAAGCCATCGTAATCAATGTTCAGGAAATTGAACCGCGTTTACGCCATTCGACTATTTTTCAAGCTTTTGATGAAATTCAACCCGGTGAACATTTGGTAATTCACAACAACCACGACCCGAAACCGGTTTATCATCAAATGCAACAACTTCGTGGCGACACCTTTGATTGGGAATATTTACAAACAGGTCCCGAATGGTGGGATGTTTTGGTGACGAAAAGAGAAGAAGAAAAACCGCAAGGTATTTCTTATACCCATCAAGGTGAAATTATGGTGACGGTTCCGGAAATTGAACCCCGAATGAAACACGAAACTATTTTTCAAACTTTTGAGAATTTAAAACCCGGTGGAAGTATGATTATTCACAACGACCACGATCCCAAACCCGTTTATTATCAATTAAAAAGTATGCACGGCGAAACCTTCACTTGGTCGTATTTACAAGAAGGTCCAGAATGGTGGGATATACGGGTAGCAAAAAATGAAGAAAAAGAATTGTCGTGGGAAGAACAAGTCGGACATGCATTATCCAAAAATGAGCAAAGCGATACGATTATCAATATTCCCGAACTTCAACCGAAATTAAAACATCCGACCATCTTTAAAGTATTTGAAGATTTAAAAGAAGGCCAAAGTTTAGTCATACACAACGACCATGATCCCAAACCGGTTTATTATCAATTATTGGGCGAATATGGAAATATTTTCACTTGGAATTACATCCAAGAAGGACCGATTTGGTGGGATATTCGGGTAACCAAAAACAATTCAGACGATACGGAAAGCATTGGTGAAATTTCCGCCAAAGACCTTCGAAAAGCGGAAGTATTCAAAAAATACGGCATCGACTTTAGCTGCGGTGGCGATAAAACACTGAAACAAGCCTGTGATGAAAAAGGGTTGGATGCTGAAAAAGTGGAAAAAGAATTGAATCAACCCATTGAAAATCTACTAACCAATCAACTCAATTACCAAGAATGGGAAGTGGATTTTTTGTCGGATTACATTCTAAATATTCACCACCGATATGCTCGTAAATACCTTCCAGAATTGAAACAATATGCCACCAAAGTAGCCGAAGTGCATGGCGATAAACATCCCGAATTACTTCCACTTAAAGAAAAGGTGGAGAAATTACACGCTGATTTAAATCGTCATTTGTCAGAAGAGGAAAAAGTAATTTTCCCTTTGGTAAAAAGAATTCTGGATGCCAAAAACGAAAATAAAACCTATTTGCGTTCTGAAAATGGAAACTTTGGAGAGTTGGTAAAAGAATTGGAAAAAGAACACCAGCACTTTCATTCCACTTTGAAAGAAATTCATCAATTAACGAATGAATTTGAAATTCCTGAAGATGCATGCACGAGTTACACATTACTATTCAACATGTTAAAAGAATTCGAAAATGATTTGCAATTGCATTTCCATATAGAAAACAATATACTTTTTCCGAAAACAACGGAAATCGAAAAGACTTTAGTTTAAGCAAGCGGCTCTTTTCCGTCCCGACTTCAATCGTCGGGATGGAGGAAAGAGTTCACTTTCTTAACAATTTGAGCAAAAAATTGAATTATCCATCGGATGTTCTCTATTTTTGTTTAATTAACCCTTTAAAAACAAGAAAAATATGAACACAAAATTAGTAGCAATCGCTTTTTCGTTTCTTTTATTTACTGCGTGTAAAAACACAGAATCGCAAACTTCCCATGACGTTGTGGAAGAAATGCATGAAGATCATCATGGCGAAGCAGATCATCACGAGCACGGAGAGTCAGGCATGCATGAACTTGCATTAAACAACGGTGCAAAATGGATGTCCGATGAAAGCACAGAACTTCATGGAAAAAACTTAGTCGAAATTGCCAAAAATTACGAAAAACAAGAAGACAAAAGTTTAGAAGCTTCGCATGCGTATGCAAATGAAGTGGAACAAGAAATGGCACAATTAATCCAAAAATGTACCATGAAAGGACCCGATCATGATGCTTTGCATTTGTGGTTGGAACCAGTTTTGAAAGATGTGAAAAGTTTGAAAGAATCTCAAGACGAAGTTGAGGCGACAAAAACTGCACATTCTTTAACGGAAGGAATCGTAAAATATCCAGACTATTTCACCTATGCTAATTAATGAACAAACGAAAATTGCCGCATTATTAAAGCACAATGCTGATGCACTGGAAGCGATCATTACCCTAAGCCCGGATTTCAAGAAATTAAGAAATCCGGTTTTACGGAAATTAATGGCCGGACGGACCAGTATAAAGATGGCATCAAAAATTGGAGGATGTTCTCCAGCGGATTTTTTCAAAGCCCTTCAACCGTTGGGCTTTGAAAAAGATTCGGATGTTCTGGCGGAAGAAGAAAAATCCGAAAGAAAACCACTTCCTGATTATTTAAAATCCTTAAAATCCGACCAAATCATTGCGTTTGATGTCCGTCAAATGCTGGCAGATGGCGGCGATCCGCTTCGTCCCATTCAACAAAAAATAAAAGAAATTCAACAAGGTCAAGCCTTGAAAATCATCAATACGTTTGAACCCGTTCCTTTGGTCTTACTTTTGGAAAAACAAGGATATCAAGCCTTTGTAGATACGGTGAGTAAAGATAGAGTCGATACGTATTTCTATAAAATGAATGAGCATGCGCCGATCGAATTGACGGATGCTACTGGAGATTCCGCAGATTGGGATCAAGTTCTCAAAAAATTCGAAAACAATTTAGTCGAAATCGATGTACGCCATTTGGAAATGCCTATGCCGATGATGACGATTTTAGAAGCACTGGAAGATCTTCCAGACAACAAAGCTTTGTACGTGAACCACAAACGAATTCCCGTCTTTCTTCTTACCGAATTAAAAGATCGAAATTTCGAATACCGCATCAAAGATGTGCAAGAAGGGGAAGTCTATTTGCTAATTTTCAAAACTAACTTTTAAAAATGATGGGCCCGGGCGTCGTTGGATTGCAACAAACTACTTCCTACAAAGTGGTTGTACCGTTTTATATCTATGCGTCGATTTCCTTGTTGGTGGGAACGGTATTGCTATTGTTTCACACCGATCTATTTCATCAACATCATTTCACTCCTTATACTTTAGCGATTACGCATACCATGGCACTCGGTTGGGGAACTATGCTAATTTTCGGCGCTTCCCATCAATTGCTCCCGGTTTTGATTTCGGGGAAATTACACAGCAATTTTTTGGCGTATCTCACTTTTCTATTTACAGGAATTGGAATTCCACTTCTAGTCTATGGTTTTTATATTTTTAATACAGGATGGATTTTAAAATCAGCGGCGGTTCTCATCAATTGCGGTGTGATTCTCTATATGATCAATGTCCTATTAAGCATTTACCACAGCGAAAAAAACGAAGTACATGCGTGGTTTGTAGCCGCTGCCTCGATTTGGTTATTTTCGACCACTTTCTATGGATTGCTTTTGGTTATTAATTTTACCTCTTCTTTGTTGCCGAGAGAATCGGTGACTTATCTTTCGATTCACGCTCATTTGGGATTGATTGGATGGTTTTTGACTTTGGTCATTGGCGTAGGATCGCGCTTGATTCCCATGTTTTTAATTTCGAAATATGCAAACGAAAGAAATCTTTGGTGGATTTTCGCGTTCATCAATGGCAGTTTAATCAGCTTTCTGGTATTTAAAATCCTAAATGTCAGCCCAGAATTTTATTATGTATCCCTTATTATGGGTTTGATTGGAATTCTCTTATTCGGAAATCATTGCCGATTGGCGTATAAAGTTCGCATCCGAAAAAATGTCGACAATCAAATGAAAATATCGCTTCTATCCGTTCTACAAATGATTATTCCCGTTGCAGTGATGTTAGCTGTTTTGGCTCTCTTACCTTCCACTAAAAATCAAAACTTGATTCTATTGTATGGTTTCTGTATTTTCTTTGGATGGATTACAGCACTCATATTCGGAATGACTTTCAAAACTTTGCCTTTTATTATATGGAACAAGGTGTATCAAAAAAAAGCACACAAAGGAAAAACGCCTGCACCCAAAGAGTTATTTAACGAACGAGTGTACCAAGCCATGTCTATCACTTATATCAGTGGATTTATTTTCATGCTATTTGGAATTATTTTTCAAAAAGACTTCTTTTTAAAAACAGCTGCCGTATTATTGCTGATGGCAGCGGTATTTTATGTGTACAATTCAGCAACTATAATACTCCATAAACCCAAAAAACAATGAGTGTATATACAAACGATCAAGAAAAAAGTGAAATCGCATTAGCTGGTTTATATCAAGTCGATGATCCCGAAGTGGGATTAAACATCGTCGATTTGGGATTGGTTTATCAGATTGATTTTGACGATGCGAAAAAGAAAGTGGATTTGATAATGACCTTAACCACTCAATTTTGTCCCATGGGCGACGCCATCACTTCGGATACCCGAAATTCATTGGAAGAATCCTTTCCCGAATGGGAAATCAATGTGGAATTGACTTTTGATCCAGCTTGGGATTATACCATGATATCTCCCGAAGGAAAAGAATTTTTAGGTCATTAACAATGTTGAGTTTAACGTGTAAAACAGCGATTAAAGCCGTGATTTATCTTTCGTTAAAAAGCGAAGAAGGTCAAAAAGTATGTGCACGCGAAATTGCGGAACATATCAATGCCAGTGAACATACGGTTGGAAAAACTTTGCAACTTTTGGTTCGGCATGGTGTTATCAACAGTCTGAAAGGTCCAACGGGCGGATTTTTTGTGAGCGAAGAACAACAAAATCAACCGATTTCAAACATTGTGGAAACCATTGAAGGTAAAGATATTTTCAAAGGATGTGGTTTGGGTTTGCGTCAATGTTCCGAATCGCGCCCCTGCCCTATTCACAACGAATACAAAGTCGCTCGGGATTTAATTGAGAAACTATTTCGGGAGAAAAAAGTAAGCGATTTACGCGGATCCGTTTCCAACGGATTGGCGCATTTGATTGGTTGATTGAGTCGATTCGATTGTCGATTCCCAGAGAAATAAATCAAAAGTTAATGTGGAAAATAGTACTTTTTCTCATCCCAATCAAAGATTTTAAATCCAACCCTGCTCTGTATGGAAATAGAATAAGTCAGGCATTTAAATCAAAAACGAATTAAAATCATTTGCGTAATTTAACCGACTCTAATTTTTGAAATTAAATTAACCTATGAAAGTTACCTTACTAAAACCCAAAAAAGCACTCAATAAAGCATTTTTAAAAGTAAAACCCAATCGAACGGAGATTGAGCATTTTAAAACAAATCTCATTCAGTTGCTCGATCATATCAACGATGAAGAAAGTGAGGAATTTCACAAAAACTTGGTTATCAACTTCTTAAAAAAAACCTATTACGATCCGAATCATTTTGTGAATACCAAAGGTAGAAACGACTTGGTGATTCACAACGGAGAAAAACCGACCAGTGCTGTTGGCGTTATTTTGGAGGCAAAAAAGCCAACGAATAGATCGGAAATGATTACCACCGACAAGTTGAATGCTAAAGCATTTCAGGAATTGGTTTTGTATTATTTAAGAGAACGAATTACGCATAAAAACTTAGAAATAAAACATTTGGTGATTACCAATATCAACGAATGGTTTATTTTTGATGTGATGACTTTTGACCGATTGTTTGCACAAAATAAAAACTTCGTGAAGCAATTTGAAGATTTTGAAGGCGGAAGATTGGCGGATACCAAAACGGATTTTTTCTACAAACAAATTGCCGAACCTTTTATTGATGAAATCAAATCGGAGATTGAATTTACGCATTTCAACATTCAGGATTATCAAAATCCATTGAGGAACAACGATAAAAAAGACGATAATAAGCTGATTGCGTTGTTCAAATTATTGTCGCCCGAACATTTGTTGAAAATTCCATTTGCCAATGATAGTAATAGTTTGGACAAAGGTTTTTACAGCGAGTTGTTGCACATTATTGGCTTGACGGAAACCAAAGACGGTGGCAAAAAAATCATTGATCGAAACAAAGAATCCGACCGAAATTCAGGTTCTATTTTGGAAGATGCTATTATTCAGTTGGATAGTTTGGATAAATTGAGTCGTTTGCCGAAATCGGGGCAATTTGGAACTACAACACAAGAAAAATTATTCAATGTTGCACTAGAACTTTCCATTACTTGGGTTAATCGGATTTTATTCTTGAAATTATTAGAAGCCCAATTGATTAGCTATCATAAAGGCGACACTTCGTATGCTTTTTTGAGCTATGACCGAATCAAAAGTTTTGACGATTTAAACAGCTTGTTTTTTCAGGTTTTGGCACGGAAATTTGAAGACCGAAACAGCGATGTCAAAAAAGCATTTGAAAAAGTGCCTTACCTCAATTCTTCTCTTTTTGAACCGACGGATATGGAGCAACATACGCTTTTTATCAGCAATTTAAAAGATGACAAACGGCTTCCTATATTATCACAAACGGTGCTAAAAGACCAACAAGGCAAAAAGCGTTCGGGAAGTTTATGTACTTTGGAATATTTGTTTGAGTTTTTGAATTCCTACGCATTTAGTGGCGAAGGTTCGGAAGAAATTCAGGAAGATAACAAAACACTGATTAACGCCTCAGTGCTTGGATTGATTTTCGAGAAAATAAACGGTTACAAAGACGGTTCGTTTTTTACGCCGGGTTTCATCACGATGTATATGTGTCGGGAAACGATTCGCAAAGCGGTGGTGCAAAAATTCAATGAAACAAAAGCTTGGAATTGCGCCACTTTGGATGATGTTTACGATAAAATTGAAGACCGAACAGAAGCCAATGCCATTGTAAACAGTATCAAAATTTGCGATCCTGCGGTGGGCTCAGGACATTTCTTAGTTTCTGCGCTGAATGAAATAATTGCCGTAAAAAACGATTTAAAAATTCTGCAAGATCGTGACGGAAAACGTCTGAAAGAGTATCAAGTTGAAGTGGAAAACGACGAATTGGTAATTACGGACGAAGATGGCGGATTATTTGAATACAACCCGACAAGCAAGGAAAGTCAACGCATACAAGAAACGCTTTTTCACGAAAAACAAACCATCATTGAAAATTGTCTTTTTGGCGTGGACATCAATACCAATTCAGTGAAAATATGTCGTTTGCGTTTGTGGATTGAACTCTTGAAAAATGCGTATTATAAGAATCCAACAGAATTAGAAACACTTCCCAACATCGACATTAACATCAAAAACGGAAACTCTTTGGTGAGCCGTTTTGCTTTGGATGCAGATTTAAGACAAGCACTCAAAAGCAGTAAATGGACGATTGACAGCTATCGTTTGGCGGTTTCTACGTACAGAAATGCAGAAAGTAAAGAGCAGAAACGAGAAATGGAACAACTGATTGCCGACATCAAATCGGATTTTAGAAGTGAAATTTCACTAAACGACCCCAAACTGAAAAAGTTACGTAAACTTTCGGGCGAACTTTTTATGCTTACCCAACAGCAAAGTTTGTTTGAAATGAGCCCAAAAGAAAAAACCGCTTGGAACAAAAAAGTGGGAACCTTGACCAAAGAAACTAAAATTTTAGAAGCCGAAATTGAAGAAATTAAAGGCAATAAAATTTATGAAAATGCCTTTGAATGGCGTTTTGAATTTCCAGAAGTACTGAATGATGAGGGCGATTTTATAGGATTTGATGCGGTGATTGGGAATCCGCCGTATATACAACTTCAAAAGCTAGGCAAAGAAAGTGATGATTTGGGGAAAATGGGCTTCGAAACTTTTGCCAGAACAGGAGATATTTACAGTTTATTTTATGAATTAGGACACAGAGTGTTAAAACAATCGGGGATACTTACTTTTATTACCTCCAATAAATGGATGCGAGCAGGATATGGTGAGAAAACCAGACAATTCTTTGTTGAAAAAACCAATCCTTTGATTTTAATTGATTTTGGAGGAACCCAAATATTTGATTCTGCAACCGTAGATACGAATATATTAATGTTTTCTAAGGATAAAAATAGACAAGAAACCTTGGCTTGTGTAGTCAAAGAAAAGGTGTTAAATAATTTGAGCGATTATGTTAGACAACACGCAAATTCTACCTCATTTGAAAACTCCGAAAGCTGGGTAGTACTTTCTCCGATAGAAATGCAAATAAAGCGGAAAATAGAAGAAAAAGGAACACCA
>Ga0098068_1000140_pt1 | contig 30431 bp, 35 predicted proteins | sample 26BtaG_FD_75059 | JGI IMG/M metagenome (GOLD analysis project Ga0098068, IMG submission 75059) | Marine viral communities from Cariaco Basin, Caribbean Sea - 26B_WHOI_OMZ_CsCl | ecosystem: Environmental > Aquatic > Marine > Oceanic | place: Caribbean Sea: Cariaco Basin | collected 2014-11-09 | reverse complement strand
CATCATGACAGCGAATAAGGGTCAAGCCTGCGGCACTCAGCTTGATGGGGGCAAATTATGGCCTTCTTTCTGACGCGCCGCGGCGCAAGCCTTGCGATGTTGGCCAGTTCCGTTGCACCTTTCTCGGCTGTCGCCCAGACCGCCGAGGTCTGGTCGGCGGACATGGCAGCAGATGCGCTGCAACAGGACCTGATCCGGATGATCGACGTTCGGTCGCGACCGGAATGGACCGACACCGGCGTTGCCGACGGTACCTGGCCCATCAGCCTGCATGAGGACCGTTTCGCCGAGCGGCTTTTTGCCGCCCGGGAACGGGCCGAAGGGCGGCCTGTCGCGCTCATCTGTGCGACAGGCGGGCGGTCTGGCCGCGTCATGCGAAGTCTTCGGCAGGCTGGCTACAGCGGCTTTCTTGACGTATCCGAAGGCATGCTCGGTTCTGCCGCCGGACCGGGCTGGATCGCGGGCGGTTATCCGGTCGTCAGTGTCGATATGGCTCTGGCGGCGCTGCCAGAGGAATTGAGTTGAAGTGAAACTGTTGAACCGTCGAGAACTGTTGGGCCATGCCGCAGGCTTTGGGGCTGCATTTGCCCTGCCATCGGCTGCATTCGCGGCATCGGACAAGAGGCTCGCGTATCCTCCCCTTCTCGATGCGACGACATCCCGGCTTTTTCAGCTGGAAGCCCGCACGGGCGAGACCCGTTTTGACGACGGTGCCGCCAGCGAAACGTTCGGCTACAACCAGGGATACCTTGGCCCGACGATCCGGGTGCAGGCCGGGGTCGAGACACGGGCAGAGGTGCACAACACGCTTGGCGAGCCGATGTCGGCGCATTGGCACGGGTTGGTTGTTGCCGGTGAGTTCGATGGCGGACCACATCAGGCCATCGCACCGGGAGACACCTGGAAGCCGGTGCTGGACCTTGACCAGCCCCCGGCAACGGCCTGGTATCACAGCCACATTCACGGCGCGACGGCACGGCAGGTCATGCTGGGGCTGGCGGGTGTTCTGCAGGTGACGGATGACGCGGATGACGCCCGTGGATTGCCATCCGCCTACGGGGTCGATGATCTGACCCTTGTATTGCAGGACCGTCAGTTCAACTGGCGCGGACGCCTGAAATACGATCCCGGCATGCACCAGTCCATGAACGGGTTTCAGGGCGACACAATGGTTGTGAACGGTCAAATCGGCGCGTCGGCAGCGGTTCCGAAGGGGATCGTGCGGTGCCGTGTCGTCAACGGCTCGAATGCGCGGGTTTACCGCCTGTCCATGTCTGACAGCCGGTCGCTTCATCTCATCGCGACAGATGCCGGATTTCTGGATCGACCGATTGCGCTGAACCGCCTGACCCTTGCACCAGGAGAGCGCGCAGAAGTGCTTGTGGATTTCACAAGCGGGCGGGACAGTGTTTTGAAGTCCGACGATATCATTAATTCGGCCATGGGCGGAATGATGGGCGGCGGCGGTTCCGGCAGTCCATTCACCGTGCTGCCTTTCGCTGTCGACACAACCCTTCCGGTTCGCATCGACGCCCTGCCCGGCTCTCTGGACGGGCAGTTGCCTGATCTTGCGGTCAAGGACGCGCCAGTCCGACGTCTGTCACTGGATATGTCGATGGGCATGGGGATGATGTTCTCGCGGTCCGGTAACCGATTTTCGATCAACGGCGCGTCATACGATTCGGGAACGCTCAATTTTTCCACCAAACTCAACAGCATCGAGCGTTGGATTGTGCGTGGGGCCATGATGATGCACCCGTTCCATGTTCACGGCGTCCGGTTTCAGGTCCTGTCGGAAAACGGTACGGCACCGCGTGCAGAGAACAGGGGTTGGAAGGATACGGTACTGGTGGATGGTGAAGTGGAGCTTGCGATGAAATTCGAAAAACCTGCCTCAGCGGCTGCGCCCTACATGTATCACTGCCACATTCTGGAACACGAAGACGGCGGCATGATGGGGCAATTCAGTGTTGCTTAGCGCAGAAATCCCTTTACCCTCCGCTGACAGGAACCTTTAGGGGAATCCTATTCCTCGATAGAGGTTTGAGATGAAAACCGAATTGCACATCAAGCGGCTGACCCTCGCCGGCGGGCTGTTGATCGTCATCTCTGCGCCTATGCATTTCATCTTGCCCGAGCAAAGGCCAATTGTCTTCGCAGCTCTCTTTCTTTTGGTGCTCCATGCCGCTTAGCAAACCGCGCCTGCATCGGGTTGGGCTATGGTTGGTGGTTGCGCTTGGCGTACTTTTGATAGCCATATGGGCAATGGGATATGGCCCGGCGATAGCCCGCGAGACTATCGAGGTCTGGATAGAGCGGGCCGGCGCTTTGGGACCGTTGCTCATCATCGTGCTCATGATGGTTTCGATCGTGGCAAGCCCCATTCCAAGTGCACCGGTCGCACTGGTGGCAGGCGCGGCGTATGGTCATGTTGCCGGAGCTGTCTATGTCGCCATCGGGTCGGAACTGGGTGCACTCGTGGCATTCATCATCGCCCGCTATATCGGGCGCGACCACGTTGAGCGCTGGCTTGGGGATAAGGCCGGTTTCGGGTTATTGGGCTCTCAAAATCTGTTGATGTTGACGGTGTTCGCGTCTCGCCTCTTGCCCTTCATCTCGTTTGACGCAATGAGCTACGCTGCCGGTCTCAGCCGCCTGCGCCTTTGGCGGTTCCTGATCGCAACTCTGGCAGGCATTCTTCCAGCCAGTTTCCTGCTCGCGCATTTCGGAGCAGAGGCCATGTCGGGAGATTTCGGCACTGCTGAGTGGATCATCATCGGTCTTGGATTGATGACTGCCGCACCGTTGCTGGTCGCAGCGCTCTGGCGAACAAATCGGTCAACCAACGCTTCCTAAGTCTGAGTATGTCAGCAAAAATGAAAACCGTGATTGCCTACTTTACCATTGACCTTCCCCCACAGGAAGCTGCGACCGTGAATCGCTATGGATACACAAACACCACAACTCCGCCGGGATTTCCTGTACTACGCCACCGCCGGAACGGGCGCGGTTGCCGTAGGGGCTGCGGTCTGGCCATTGCTCAATCAGATGAACCCATCCGCCGATGTCCGCGCGCTGTCCCAGATCCGCGTCGATATCTCCGGTGTGGAACCCGGAACGCAATTGACTGTCAGTTTTCTCGGCAAGCCGGTGTTCATCCGGCACAGGACCGACGCGGAAATCGCGCAGGCCCGTTCGGAAGATGTGCTTTCCCTTCCTGATACCGTCGCCAGAAATCCCAACATATCCGGAGATGACCTGGCCACCGATGCAAACAGGGCAGTGGCGGGAAATGAGAATTTCTTGGTCATGATAGGCGTTTGCACGCATCTGGGATGTGTACCACTTGGTGACGGAGCCGGCGATTTTGGTGGTTGGTTCTGTCCCTGTCATGGCTCCCATTATGATACAGCAGGACGCATTCGAAAGGGTCCGGCACCGGAGAACCTGCATATTCCCACGATGTCCGTTTCGGAAGACATGATACTGACCCTGGGCTGACAGGAGCTTCGCGCATCGCGAAGGCCCATAAAATTCATACGCAGCGTTGTCGGAAGAGTCTTGACCCTCCAGTAACTGGAAGGGTTATGTGTTCAATTGTCTTGAAAACGGGAATTAGAAGATGGCCACGGACCAAGAACATCATCATGACATGACGCGCACCTCGACCGCATCAGACCCAGATACAGCGACCGACCCGGTGTGCGGCATGACCGTCGAGATAGACGAAGACACGCGCAGTGCCGAGTATGATGGAGAGGTCTTTCATTTCTGCTCGGAAAACTGCGAAACCAAGTTTGGCAAAGACCCATTTTACTATGCGTCGGGAAACGCCCAAAAGACACCAGCACATGGCGAGGCCGGTACGCAATGGACCTGCCCGATGCATCCGCAAATCCTGAAGGATGAGCCCGGGTCCTGTCCGATCTGCGGCATGGCGCTTGAACCGATGCTTCCATCGGACGAGCCGTCAGAAGAGTTGTCCGATTTCACAACACGCATGTGGATCAGCGCGGCAGCCGCCGTTCCGCTGGTTATCCTGACGATGGGTGAACTGGTCGGCCTACCTGTGCGGGAATGGATCGGACATCAGACGGCTGTCTACATCGAATTCGTCCTCGCAACCCCGATCATTCTCTGGGCGGCTCTTCCCTTCTTCAAAAGGGGGTGGGAATCGATCAGGAATATATCGCCGAACATGTGGACCCTGATCGCGCTTGGCGTCGGGGCTGCCTATATCTATTCGCTTGCCGCAACATTCCTGCCCGGCATTTTCCCCGAAGCGTATCGAAACGGCCAAAGCGTCGGGACATATTACGAAGCTGCGGTTGTGATCGTTGCGCTGATCTTTGTCGGTCAGGTGCTCGAGTTGCGCGCCCGCGAACGGACGGGTGATGCCATCCGTGCATTGCTCGATCTCGCACCAAAAACGGCGCGGCGGATCCTGCCGGACGGGACGGAATATGACGCACCTCTCGAACACATTGTTGAGGGTGACAGGTTGCGGGTACGCCCCGGCGACAGCATACCCGTCGATGCCGAGGTCCTCGAAGGGCATTCATCTATCGACGAAAGTATGATCACCGGAGAGCCGTTGCCGGTCGAGAAAACACAAGGCGACCGGGTCACAGGCGGCACGATCAACAAGAACGGCACATTGGCGATCCGGGCCACACAGGTCGGTGCGGACACGGTCCTGTCCCAGATCGTGGACATGGTGGCAGGTGCAAAGCGGTCGCGCGCGCCGATTCAGGGTCTGGCGGACCGGGTATCGTCCGTCTTTGTTCCGACGGTTGTCGTCATTGCGATCATATCCTTCGTTGTCTGGCTGTTCTTAGGGCCCGATCCCGCGCTCGCCTTCGCTGTTACTGCAGCCGTATCCGTTCTTATCATTGCTTGCCCCTGTGCCTTGGGCCTTGCGACGCCCATTTCGATCACAACGGCGGCGGGCCGCGGGGCACAGGCTGGCGTTCTGATCAAAGACGCCGAAGCACTGGAACGCATGGCGCGTGTCGATACCGTCATCGTTGACAAGACCGGAACACTCACCGAAGGGCGCCCCAAGCTGACAGACGTGGTGCCCACGGGGGACAAGGCTGAAAATGACCTGCTGACAATGGCTGCGGCCCTCGAACGGGGCTCCGAACATCCGCTGGCCGAAGCAATAGTCGAGGGTGCGCTGGCACGGGGGCTGACGCTTCCGAACGCAACGGAATTCGAAGCCGTGACTGGCAAGGGCGTGAAAGGCATGGTCGATGGCCAGGTCGTGGCACTTGGGAATCCCGCCATGATGGCAGAGATCAACGTTGACGCTTCGATTGCGGAATTTGCTGCGGACGACCTTCGTGAATCTGGAAAGACAGCAATGCTTGTGGCGATAGATGGCACTTTTGCCGGCATTGTCGCTGTTGCCGATCCCATCAAGGAGTCCACGGCAGACGCCATCGATGACCTTCATCGCCTCGGTCTCAGGGTCATAATGGCAACCGGTGACAATCAGAAAACCGCCGAAGCCGTCGCCGCAAAGCTGGGTATTGATGAAGTCCACGCAGGCGTCTTGCCCGAAGACAAGAAGGCATTGGTGGACTCCCTCAGACAAGAAGGGGCCCGGATCGCCATGGCAGGAGACGGCGTGAACGATGCCCCTGCCCTGGCGGCGGCTGATGTGGGCATTGCGATGGGCACCGGTGCCGACGTTGCCGTGGAAAGCGCAGGCATCACCCTTCTGGGTGGTGATCTTGTCGGCATCGTGCGTGCGCGCCGATTGGCAAAGGCAACGGTGCGAAACATCAAGCAGAACCTGTTTTTTGCCTTCGCCTACAATACCGCAGGTGTGCCCATCGCGGCTGGTATTCTCTACCCGTTTTTCGGCCTTCTTCTGTCGCCGATGATCGCCGCCGCCGCGATGAGCCTGTCTTCGGTCTCCGTCATTAGCAATGCACTGCGGCTGCGACGGGTACGGCTTTAGTCGCAAACTAAGGAGATAGATGATGGCAGGCGGACATCAGGGGCATATGCCGTCCGGCGGCAAGGGGCTGGCGATATCAGCCTAGTTGACCGGCATCTATTTTGTGATTGAACTGGCGATTGGCCTATGGACAGGGTCAATCGCGGTCATCTCCGACGCGTTCCATACCTTTTCGGCCGTGGGCGGTGTGCTGGTCGCCATTGTCGCGGCGCGTATGGCGTTGCGTCCGGCGGATGAAGAGCGGAGCTTTGGCTGGGCGCGCGCCGAAATCATCGGCGCCCTTGTGAATGGCGGCTTCTTGCTGGCCATGGCGGTTGTTGTCATCGCGATGGCTGCCATGCGCATGTCTGCGCCAATTGATCTTCCAACGGGTCCGATGCTGATTGCGGCTGCCGGGGGGCTCTTTACGGAGTTCATTTCGCTTGCGCTGATCTGGAAGCAAAGCAAGGAAGATCTGAACACGAAGGGAGCGTTCTGGCATATCATCCAGACCTTTGTTGGCAGTCTGTTGATCATCGTGACCGCCCTCGCAATCGAATTCACCGGGTTTCTGCTGATCGACCCGCTGCTTGGCATGGCGTTCGGGTTTGTCCTGCTATGGGCGAGCTGGGGATTGCTGAAAGAAGCGGCGCATCTTTTGATGGAAGGCACGCCTCCCGAAGTGAGTCTGCCTGAAATCAAACGTACCCTTGAAGAACTGCACGAGGTTTCCGATGTTCACCATATTCATGCCTGGGCGCTGACAAGTGGCAAGCATGTCTTCTCCGCGCATCTGCGTGTCACAGATCAAGAAGAGGTCCTGCAAACCGCCTACGACATGCTGCGTAAGGACTTCGGGTTCTTTTTCGCAACCCTGCAGATCGAAACACGGTGCTTCGACGAAAGCGGCGCTGAGGCAATCGACCTTTCAGCGGCGAGCAGTAAGACAGGGCATAACGGCGATCTTTGAAAACAGGTCATCGTCGCGGGCAGCAATTCTCATTGTTATCGGGCAAGCGAAATACCCGCCAAGCTTTGCTACCGCACCTTTTGTTATCTCGAACCGGGCATGGTCCGGCTGATCCATTCAGGGGCGCAAATGATACGTTCCCCGGGTCGGATTTGCGATCCGGCCATCATTCACAAGCTTTCGCAAGGCCCGATAGGTGGCCTCGTGCGAAAGGTGCAGCGCGCTGGCAAAATCGACAACGGAGCTTTCAAGCAGGCCCGCCACCATACCGGCATAGACCCGTTCTTCTGCGCGGCGGATGCCTACGATCTCAAGCGCCTGACGTTGCGCTTGTATCTGCTGTGCCGCTTGCCGCGCATAGGCGCGTGCAAAATCCGGATCTGCAAAGGCAGACAAGACCGCCGCTTTGTCGATCTGTACAAACGCCCCAGCCTCCGCCACGACCGCATCGCAGTGGTATCTATCCGAAAACACCGATGCTTCGGCAAGGCTCATCCCGGGCTCGGCACGGTAGATGATAAATCGTTCGCCATCCGGGCCGACACGCTCAAGATGAACGCGCCCGCACTTAACAACATAAAGGCCGCAGGTCCGCGCGCCCTGACGAAAGACCGTATCCCCTGCGGCCCTCGTCAGCGGACGCAAGGCGGAGGGCGGTATGAGATTATAGGGTTCAGGCATCATATGATCCAAATCATATTTCAGGGTCCGATCAGGTACTAGGCTGAATCCGAATACACTCAGGAAAGGCTGGTCCATGCGACTGATACCCGTTCTCTTCGCTGTCTTGCTTGCGACACCCGTTACGCCGCAACAAATGCATTCATCCATGGGTCACGCGTCCGACGCCCCAGGAAACCGGCCAGTCCGCCTTCGCCGCATTGGCCGAAATAGTTGTGCTGCTCCAGGCCGATCCCGAAACCGATTGGGGCGCCGTCAATATCGACAAACTGAGGGACCATCTGGTCGATATGGACCTTTTGACACGAAAGGCAGAGGTCACCCGCATTCTGCGGCCCGACGGGGCACGGTTCGAAGTGCGTGGCAGCCCGCGTGTCCTGTCGGCCATCAACACAATGGTTCCCGCCCATGCACCGTTCCTTGCCGGTGAAACAGGCTGGAGTGTTGCGTCAGAAGAAATGGAGGATGGTGTCGCACTGATCGTGGGTGGCGATGGTGAACAAATACAGGGCCTTGGTTTCTTTGGTCTGATGACAATCGGTGTACATCATCAAGAGCACCATCTGATGATTGCGAAAGGACGCAAGCCGCATCATTGAGCACGCGCCCAAGGCTCATATGCGGACCCAGGCCGCAATGGTCACTTCGCCAACACTACGCTCGGATATTCACAAAGAATCTGATGTCGACACCAGATCCGCAGAATTAACCGTCACACGCCTGCGGGACCATACGATCAGGGCCGCGCCAAGGATAATCATCGGCAACGACAGCAGTTGGCCCATTGTCAGCCCATAGCCCGCCCAATGAACCGCATGTCCAATCGGGTTGTCCTGCGTGACGAACTGCATATCAGGCTGCCGGAAGAACTCGACAAGGAACCTTGCGCTTCCGTATCCCGCCAGGAACAGGCCAGTAAGGCTTCCGGGAAAGCGCAGCCAACCGCGTTTCCAGGCCAGAAAGATCAGGACCGAGCCAAGCAGGATACCCTCCAGAAGAGCCTCATAAAGCTGGGACGGATGGCGGCCACACAGGCCCACGACGCCCGCACAGGACTGGGCCGCCTCGCCGGGGAATGCCACCGCCCAGGGCACATCGGTCGGACGGCCCCAAAGCTCGTTATTGGTGAAGTTGGCCAGCCGACCGAGGAAAAGACCCGGTGGTGTTGCAACAGCGAGCAGATCCGCCGTTGATAGAACGGGTGCGCCGTTGCGATAGCAAAAAAGCAAGGTGGCCACGACCACGCCGAAAAAGCCGCCATGAAATGACATACCACCCTGCCAGACCATGAAGATTTCGACGGGGTTCTGAAAATAGTACTGAGGTTGATAGAAAAGCACGAACCCCAGCCTGCCCCCCACGATCACGCCCAGAATGATCCATGTCAGCAGGTCTTCCAGTTGCTTGGGTTGCAGCGGCGGCGCCCCGGCCCCCCAGACTGACGAAGAGCGGACCAATGCGACACAGATGCGCCAGCCGATAAGGAGGCCAACAATATAGGCCAGCGCATACCAACGCAGGGCAAAGCGGAACGATCCGATATCAACGGCAAAAATCTCTGTTCCGATGTCAGGAAATTGGATAATCGAAGTCAGCATTCTTTGTTACCTTTGCCTGTTTCACACAAGGCCACATTTTGTTTCCCGCAACGGACGTTGGCGCGTTCAACCCTGTTGTCCCCAGCCCAAAGCGCTGTGGTGAATGTGCCATCCTTGCGTGCGGGAGTCGGTTCCGTTGAACCAGAGATGACGCACATCGGCACCCGCGTCCATGTGTTCAGGCGCTTGTATCCCATGAGTTTTGTACTTGTTTGTAACGGTTGGAAGCTCCGCCGCCTACTGGATCCGTCCGTCGCGGGAAATCAGCCGATCAAGGTCGCGCTCCATGATCTGAATTCGCTCCCGCGTCCTGCAACGACCATTGCGCAACCACATCTATGATCACGGATATGTTCATTGAAGTTGCGCGCGCCCGGCACAATTCAACGGATCATGACGGCACATAATGGTGATAACCGGGATCAAAGCAGGACCAGCGGCATCGCAAAAGGAGTTCAGATGTTTATACGGTCCCTCGCAGCGACACTTTTCATCGCTTTTGTTGCATTAGCTGCAAACGCCCCGCCCCTCTATGCGCAAGGAAAGACAATTCCATTCGATGGAAGCTGGAAAGAACAGGGCCTCTTGCGGCTCTTTTCGAACGAGTACGGCCTGCAAGGTCGGCGGCTGGACGTGATTTCCGATGGCACGGTTTCGGTTCTCTGGCGTCCGGTCAGCGCAGCCCTTGGCACCGCAAAGGCAGCAATGTGGGAATGGTCCGTCACGCAGGGTGTTAAGGGAACCGACCTCACACGGCGCGGCGGCGATGATCGCAATCTTGCTTTGTACTTCATATTCGTCGATCCGCAGACCGCAAGCACGCTTGGCCGAACAACGGCGCGCAAATTGCTGCGTGATCCCAATACGCGGGCGCTGGTTTATGTCTGGGGTGGCAATCATGCGAAAGGCGCATTGCTGAACAGCCCCTACTCGACGGGTCTCAAATCGAAAATTCTGCAAACGGCGCAAACCGGCAACTTCACCGAGAATGTGAACCTGGATCGCGATTTCGTGCGTGCGTTCGGGGACATGCCAAAGGTTCTGGTCGGTCTTGCGGTGACAGCCGACAGCGATGATACCGACGGAAAGATCCTTGCGGCCATTCAGGACCTGCAGATACATTAGGTGCTCTCCGGTATTCCGCCAAACCTGGGCGCCGATCTGCAATGTATCAATATATCTCGCCGGGACGCCCTTCCGCAACGGTGGGGGATGTGGGTTGCAGGCCCCAGAAACGGAATACACGGAAACCCATGCTTAAGCGTCTTCAGATGATGGTTGCGCTTGGCGCAGCCACGCTCCCCCTGCCCCTGAGTGCGGCTTCGGTGCCTGTCACCCTGACGCCCGGCCTTCACCCGGATCGGGTCGCGGGACATTGCAATGCTTGGATTCAATGGCACCTGTCCCGGCCCCGAAATCAGACAGCGCCAGAACGATATTCTGCGGGCGCGGGTGGAAAACGGGCTGGAGGACGGGACCCTCGTACACTGGCATGGCATTCGGTTGCCCAACGCGATGGACGGCGTAAACGTGCTGACACAGGATGTCATCATCCCGAATGAGGGTTACGAGTACCGGTTTCCGGTTTCCGGTTCCCGATGCCGGAACCTACTGGTATCACTCCCACTACCTTTCCTACGAACAGGTCGCCCGCGGACTGTTCGGCCCCTGATCGTCGAAGAACCTGCCCCGCCAGACGTGGATCAGGACATCACGGCCATCCTCTTCGACATTCGGCTTGATGACACCGGCCAGTTCGACATGGAATTCGACCGCGCTGATTTCATAACAGCAGGTAGGCTGGGGAACTTGATGACCACCTTCCTGTCGTCTGAGCAGGCGCGGCTGGGGGATCACATCCGGTTGCGTCTGATCAATCCGACACCGGATCGCATTTTCGAGATACGTATCGACGGGCTGACGGGCTTTTGTGTGGCCTATGACGGGATGCCGCTGCCCGAGCTGGTTTCGCTGGGCAATCTAAAACTCGCACCGGCGCAGCGCATCGACATCATCGCAGATGTGACGGGTGATGTGATCCTAAGAGAAACCGTGCCTTCGGGTGGCGAGGAACTGGGGGGCATTATGTTGAACGGTCAGCGACAAATCCGGTCTGCGCCGATAGCTCCCCTCCCCGCGAACCTCGTGCCCGCGCCCGGAGAGATCACGCAAACGGCAGATCTCTTCATGCAAGGCGGTGCCGGGGACGGCGCGCACGGCGGGTTCGGGGGCTGGGCCTTCAACGACGTGAGCGGTCTGCCGAACAAACCGCTGATTTCGGCAAGACGTGATGAAGCAGTGCAGGTGCGGATGGTGAACGACACTGCTTTTCCGCACGGTATCCACCTGCATGGCCACCATTTCTGGGAAACCGATCAGAATGGTGCGCGAACCCACCTTCGCGACACGACCCTCGTAGCGCCGGGCGAGACGATGACGATTGTGTGCGTACTCGACAATCCCGGCGCGTGGATGCTGCACTGCCATATGCTGAGCCATCAGGCTGATGGCATGGCGACCTGGATGCAAGTCAGCTGAGGTCGGAGCGGTGGTTGCGCCAACCGTTGACGCGAAGCTGTGCCACAACGGGATATCGCTCTTAACAACAAGCACAGGCCCGTCATACAAAAGTTTACATGGCACTCGCCAAAATTTGCCTATGCTCAGGTTGTGAATGACGCTGGTCTGATAATCGGAAAGGTGCGCAATGCCATCAAAAATCCATTCTGGCGTGATTGTGGCCCATCTGTTCATGGGCATGACGGCGGGCATGGTCCTTGCCGAGCCATTGGAGTTCGCCGACCTAGACCCACCGGTCGGGAACAATGCGCAGGAACCCACCCTGTTCGCACTGCAGGATGATCGGGTCCTGCTGGGTTGGACCGAACCACACCCTGCCGGGTTTGCGGTAAAATTGTCGGTCCTTGAAGACGCAGAATGGAGCGCGGCCCGCACTGTTACCGTGTCCGACGAACTCTTCGTGAACTGGGCCGATTTTCCGTCCGTTGTTGCGCTTGATGACGGTACCTTTGCGGCTCACTGGCTGTGGGAAAATTCCAAAAACGACTATGCCTATGACGTCAAGATCTCTCTTTCGCCGGATGAGGGCCTGACATGGAGCGCACCGATAACGCCACATGATGATCGGTCGGTTAGCCAACACGGTTTTGTCACGCTCCAGCCGCTCGAAGACGGTTCCTTGATGTCTGTCTGGCTTGACGGACGCGCATATGACAAGCCGCTTTTCACCAGCGCAGCCAGCAACTACCCGGATGCAATGCAGTTGCGCGCAACCCGGATCACGCCCGAAGGTACGCGAACCGATGATGTTCTTGTCGATGCGCAGACCTGTTCATGCTGCCAGACGTCCGCCGCATCGCTGGACGATGGCACCGTCCTTGTCGCATACCGCGACAGAACAGATGCGGAAATCAGGGATATATCTGTCGTAAGACACCAAGGCGGCATGTGGTCAGAACCAACAAACGTCCACAATGACGGCTGGGAAATCTCCGGCTGCCCGGTCAATGGCCCCGCCATCGCGACCGCCGGTCAAACAGCCGCCGTGGCCTGGTTCACGGCTGCAAATGACAAGCCGGAAGTCAAGGTTGCGTTCTCTTCCGATGGTGGCAGAAATTTTGGCGATCCGGCGAAAGTCAGCCTCGGGATTCCCGCCGGTCGGGTCGATATTCTCATGCTGGACCCTCAGACTGCGTTCGTGACGTGGGTCGAATGGGCAAATGAGAGCGAGGTGATCCTTGCTTGCCAGATCACAACCGGTCAGCAGTGTAAGGACCTGCAACTGATTGCGCGAAACAACGGCGCAGGTTCGGTCAACTTCCCGCGCACGGCGCGAACGAATGAAGGGGTTTACCTGTCGTGGACACAGCCCAGCAACTCGGATGATCCGGAACCGAGTTCGACTATACGCACGGTTTTCGCTTCCTATTGAAGGTTTCCGGACGAAAGCTGATGGTTCTTTCGCTTGGCTCACATCAGGAGTGGGTCCAACGATCACCGTCAACAAGAATTGCATTTCCTGCAATAGAGCTACCGGCAAATGACGGTGATTTCTCATCCATAGTGACTGGTCTCTGGCCCGGAAATTGTAGCGTGCCACGCTTTTTCATGATCCCGGTCCCGAGCATATGACCCACCAGCGCTACCCAGGCAATGCCGGTGAAATTCAGAAAGAAGGGAAGATCTGCGACAGAAGTAGTGCCCCCGATGGCCAACACCCACAGGCCGAACCCATAAATCGCCGAGGGCAAAAACCAGTTCGTCTGCCCCGCGATACGGTGCCAAATTGGTCTAAAGACGAACAACCAACCGACGGGATAGCCAATCAGGCCAACAAGATAAAAATGTACGAAATATCCTGCGAAATCACCGTTCGGCAGACCAAGGCTGCCGAGTAAGCTCCTCGCTAGCCCGTGCGGTGACAACCGCGAAAAGCCCAAGCCCGGGCTGATGATCTGACCCAACAGATCGAACGCGACGGTCGCAAAGAAACCTGCGACGAACATTAACCCTAAAGTTCGGGCGTTGAATGCGGGTAGTGAACCTGTTGTGCGAGAATCAGTATCAACTGTATTCATGGCGATTCTTTCTTTGTATTGCGGGCGATCAAATAGACAGGGCTAATGTAATGACCAATTGTTGACCCAGCGACGTTCTCGGCAACTCCCGATCACTTTCCATCTTGATGAGATCGGTCTGTTTATGAACCCCGCCACAATAACCAACCTAATGACAGAACGTGGGATGTGCACTGCTGGCTCTAATATGTGATTATCCGTTACCGCCGTCAGCCTCCATGCCGAGAGAATGCTGACCGCCACAAGCACTTTGTGGCTTTGTACGCGCTGGTTCACAATGAGCGCTGCTTATGAGTCGGTGTCGCCGGAATTTCTCGTCTTTTCACCCCGCGCAGCAGCTGAGTTTGGCTACATCCTTGTCGAAGGTTTGTGCGGCGAGTTTCAGCCCTTCGACCGTGGTCAAATAAGGAAAGATCGTCTCTCCGAGCGCCCGTGCGGTCATGCCGAATATCAGCGCCATTGCCAGTGTCTGAATCGTGTCCGACCCCTCCGGTGCTGCGATCTGACCGCCCAGCAGGCGGTCGGTCTTCGCGTCGGCCACCAGCTTAATCACGCCGCGGGTATCGCGTGCAGCGACGGCGCGGGGCACGTTGTCGAGCGTGATCACACTGGTTTTGACCTTGTGCCCCGCCGCCTTGGCCTCAACCTCCGAAAGGCCGACGCCGGCCACTTGCGGGTCGGTAAACACGACCCACGGCATCGCCGCGTTGTCATAGCGCATCTGCTCCAATCCAAGGGCATTGTTGATCGCCACCTTGGCACCATAGGCCGCCATGTAGACGAACTGGTCACGGTCAGTGACATCGCCCGCGGCCCAGACGCCGGCACGCGTGGTCGCCATGTCCTGACCGACCTTGATAGAGCCGCGTGCGTCGGTCTCGATGCCAAGCTCTTCCAATCCAAGGTTCTCGGAATTGGCGATCCGGCCGGTGGTCACAACCAGCCGTTCGGCGGTCAGATCCTCGGTCTTGCCACCCCGTTCGACAATCAGATTGACGCCGCCCGCAGCTTTCGCGACCGAGACGTAAGCAAGACCGGTCTCGACCGCGATGTCTTCGGCCTTCAGCGCTTGCGTCAGCGCCTGGGCCACCTCCGGTTCGGCGCCCGGCAGGAGGCGCGAGCGGGTCACTAGCGTGACCTTCACCCCCAGCCTTGAAGCCATTTGCGCCAGCTCGCAGCCGATATAGCCGCCGCCCAGCACCAAGATGCTTTCGGGCCGGTCAGGCAAAGTCAATAGATCGGTGGAATCGAGGGGCTCCACTGTGTCGATCCCCTCGATCGCTGGCAGGTGGGGGCGCGAGCCGGTGGCGATCAGGACGCGCGGGGCGGATATCACCCGTCCTCCAACAGCGACGCCACCCTCGACCAATCGCGCCGGGCCATCCTCGATATAGGTAACGCTTTTATAGGCGGGCAGCAGGTCTATATATTTCTTGTGCCGCATCTCCTCGACCAGATCGGTGGTGCCTTGCACTACGGCACCCCAATCCACCGCATGATCACAGGGCTCGACGCCCGGGAACCGGGCGGCCGACGCGCCGCCATGCACCGCCTCTGCGGCGCGGATCATCGCCTTGGACGGCACGCAGCCGACATTCACACAGGTGCCGCCGGTGGTGCCGTGCCCGATAAGCGCCACGCGCTTTCCGGCATCGGCTGCCGTGATCGAGGCAGAAAACCCGGCCGAGCCGGCACCAACGACAATGAGATCGTAGTTGTCATCGCGGGTTTCACTGGCAGTGCAGCAATCGTCTTTCGTTACAGTTTGGTCCATTGGTTCTTCCTTAGCTTGCGATCGGTATCGCGACACGGCCCCGATCAATAATTTTGAATCACACCATCGAACCGATGTCGGAGGCATAGCTCGGATAGGCGAAAATCATGGCCTTGATCTGGTTGGCGGTCTGCCCGGCACCCATGGCCATGGCGAAAAGATTGATCTGCTCCTCGGAGCCCGGCCCGATCAGATGCGCGCCGAGGATCTGTCCGCTGCCCTCTTCGACAAGAACCTTGAATCCGGTATGTTTCGCGCCGACGCGCAGCGACGAATACCAGTCCCCTGTCTTTTCGAAATGGGTGTCGAACTTCAGCCCCTGTTCCCTGGCCACCGCTTCCGACAAGCCCACGGTGGCCACCATCGGGAGGGTGAAGACTACCGACGGGATCGGCGGATAATCCACGGTACGCTCGTCTTCTCCAGCCAGCAGGTTCTTGCCTGCCACACGCCCTTCGAAGGCGGACACCGGGGTCAGCTTGGGCCCACTGGCAGCGCAGTCGCCCGCGGCGAAGATCGCCGGATTGGTGGTGCGCATCGCGTCGCTCACCTTGATGCCACGGCGTGAGTATTCGACGCCGGCGGCCTCAAGGTTAAGGCGATCGATATTGGGCACCCGGCCCGTGCCATGCACCACCAGATCGCAAGTGATCGTTTCGGTGCCGTCGGGAGTTTCCACCGTGACGGTGAATTCGTCGCCCTGCTTTTCGATCTTCGCCACCTTCGCCTTGGTGCGGAGATCGACGCCGAGCTCTTCGGTTGCCTCAACCAGCATTGCGACCAAGTCGGGATCGAAAGGACCCAAGGGGCGGTCCATCATCTCCAGCACTGTCACTTCGCGCGCGCCCGCCCGCTTGACAATATGGGCGAATTCCATGGCGATGAAGCCGCCGCCGACAAAGGCGATGCGGTTCGGTCGCTCAGGCAGTTCCAGGAATTCGGTGCTGGTGGTCAGATGCTCTTCGCCCGGGATGTTCAGCGTCATCGGCCGCGCGCCGGTGGCGATATGAAAATGCTTCGCGGTCAGGGTCTCGCCGTTCAACTCGATCGTATTGGGGCCGGTGAACCGTGCCAGCCCATGCAAGACGTCGATCCCCGCTTTTTCCAACCCGGCTTCGATGCGCGGTGGCATAGCTTCGGTGAAGCTGCGCTTGAAGGCGATCATGTCGGGCCAGTTGACCGAAGGTTGCGCCTCCAGCCCCTTGCCTTCCATGTTTTCGGCCCATTCGACACCCTCGGTGACCGCGACCAGCATTTTCTTGGGGTCGCAGCCGCGCAGGGCGCAGGTGCCGCCATGGGGTTCGCTGTCGATGCTGGCGACGCTCCAGCCTGCATCCGCGGCCATCCGGGCGACGCCATTTCCAGCGGTGCCGCCGCCGATCACGATGAGGTCATAGGTCTTGGTCATACCTGTTCCTTTCCTTGTGCCAGTTTCTCTTGATCCGGCTCACTGCTGAACTGCCTGATTTTCTGAGCCAGAGCGCATATCCCGCCACCGCCAAAGCGGCGGCAACCGAGATCCGCAGAGCAAAGCGGAACTCCAGCCAGAACAGCAGAGCCGAAAGAACAACCGCCAAGCCGATGAGAAGGGCTTTCGGACTGTGCCCTGGTCTGCCGGCTTGCTGCCACAGGGCATATGCAACCGCACTCAGCGAGGCGAAGAGCATCGGGAAAAGCGCGTAGTCGAGCCAACCAACAACGGCAGAAAGTCCGACCCCGGCGACGATCAGCACCAGGAACGGCGTGAAGCAACAGATCGCCGCAAATACGCTGCCGATGAGGCCGCGCCGCAAAAGGGTCGTGGGTTCATTGTTATTGTTCATGTCTGTCATGCTGTCTCCAGCTCCGAGTGCGGGTCGGTGAATGCGATCAGAAATCGCCGGACTCGACGATGTCCGCCGAATAGCCGGTGGCGCGGATTGCTTCGACGATCATGTCCTGATCGGCGGCCTCGTCATCAAAGGCGACGATGTAGGTGCCGGTGCCGAATTCCTCTCCTTCCATGAAGTCGATGATCTCGACCGAGGGAACGCCCCGCATGGCCGCCGCCACCGTGTAGGAGCAGGTCGGGCATGTCAGTTCGCCTACCCCGATATTGATGCGCTGTTCGGCGGCGCTGGCGGGGGAAGCTGCGAGAGTGCCAACGACCGCAAGGGCAAGATGGAGTGACTTCATGGGTTCGGCCTTTCAGTAGGACAGAAGGTATGGGGTGAGATAGGGAAAGATCATCGCGACGGTGACGATGGCGGTGGCAATCCAAAGAATGGATCGCATGAGTTTCCGGTTCATGGGGCGCGCGCAGGTGCCATCCGCGCAGGCCTCAGTCGGGATCGGACGGTAGGCCTTGTAGAATCCATAGCCGATGCAGGCGGCACTCAGCGCGAAGGTGATCCATTTGTACTGGTAGAGAACGCCCAGCTGCGCAATGAAAACGCCGGTAACGCCGAAGCTGACCAGCACCAGCGGCAGGATGCAGCATGAGGTCATCGCCAGCGCGCCAAGCGCGCCGAGCCAGGTTGTCGTCCATGCCTTTTTGTCGGCAGCCCCTGTTTCGTCCATTGCCGTCTGCCGGTCGGCGGATGTGGTTTCAGTCATGGTTCGAATCATCCTTGCCTCAGTGATGATCTCAATCTAGGGTCTGTAGCAGGTACAGGCTCAAGAGGGTCAAACGTGAAAAATCGTCACAGATCGGTGAAGGTCCTCAGGCGCGGAGATCTGGCCAGGCTGACCGGCTGCAATCTCGAGACCATTCGCTACTACGAGAACATCGGCGTTATGCCCGAGCCGCCGCGCTCCAGCAAAAACTATCGCGTCTACGATGATCGGCATGTCGCGCGCTTGTGCTTCATCATGCGCGCGCGCGAGCTTGGGTTCACGCTCGACGAAGTCCGCGATCTGCTCGCCTTGGTCGATGGCGGTGCCCAGACCTGCGGCGAGGTGCAGGGTCTGGCAAATTCGCATCTCGCCTCGGTCCGCGCCAAGATCGACGATCTCAAACGCATCGAACGCGTGCTGTCTTCCACCGTGGCGCAATGCACCGGTGACGATGTCCCTGAATGCCCTGTGATCGACGCGCTGACGGAGGTGACCTGAAGGGCCATAGTTGAGGACGCCCATGCATGTCAGCCAAGCGGACAATGGTGCCAGCGCCGTTGTTTGCGATCATTCGTTCCCCGCGGAGTCCTGCGTGGTCGCCGCATGTTCGGGGACCAGATAGCGCGGCACGATCCACAGATAGGCGACCATGCCGAAGAGCTCGACGAGCGACTGGAAGACGATGACCACGGCCGCCACGTTCCACTCCGGTCCAAGCACCAGCACCAGCGGAAGTACGACGAAGGAGTTGCGGGTTCAGAGCGAGAAGATGACCGTTCGTCACCCGCTAGTGGACAATCCGGCCGCCCGCCCGGTCGCCGCACCGAGAAGTGCTGCGGCGACGAGGTAGGCGACGTAGGCGCCCGCCACCTGCGCCAAAACCGGCAGCGCATCCCGTACCGCGTCGACTTGCGAGGCCGCGATCAGGAACACCACGACAGCCAGAAGCGGAACCGGCAGCCAGGCGAGGCGATTTACGATCGCGGCCCGCTCCGGGCGCGCCTCTGCCCAACGCTCCAGCAGGAAAGCCGCTGTGAGCGGCAGCAGGACAAGCGCCGCAAAGACGGCGGCAATGCGGTCGGCGGCGAGAAGCTCAAAGAATGCCTCGCCGAGAAAAAGCCAAAGGAAGAGCGGCAGACTGGCGAACTGAACCGCGAGGAGGATCGGTGTCGCGGACGCGGCACGCACCGCATCGCCGCGACCGAGATGGGTGAATGTGATGAACCAGTCGGTGCAGGGCACCAGCAGCACGACAAGCACCCCGAGCCGAAGCGCAGGATCGTCAGGCAGGAACGCGATCAGCCCCCAGACCAGCAGCGGCACCAGGACGAAATTGCCGATCAACATGGTGCCGATGAAACGCCGGTCGCGCGTCGCGCGCGGCAGGTGCGCTAGCGGCATCTGAGCGAAGGTAGTGAAAAGCATAAGCCCCAACACCGGCCAAAGCAGCGCCTCGAACACCCCCGAGATACCGGGGGCGAGCGAGCCCAAGACCAGACCGGAAAGGATGGCAGCGAGGTAGATCCAGGCTTGATGGCGTTCGAGATTTTGCAGCTTCATGTCCTGCCCCTGCTCTTTCCGAAGGCGATTTTCAAGAAGACATCACTCGACATGCCATTGCGACAACGGCTCGTTCGTCGCTTGGAGCGTTGTATGGTCTGTCCGGTTTATACCCGCAGACCGGTCACGACCCAGTCGACAATGCTCTCATGGTAGTTGGGGACGTGGCGATAGCCGAATTGTCTCAGCCGATCAGCCGAACTCTTTGACCTCGAGCATCTGCAAAACGGTGCTCCTCACCGTTTCAGCCGTGCTGCGGATAGACGCAACATCGGCGCGCACAGATCGCTTCGACAATCAGTTTGTGGCGCGCCACATTCGGAACCGTCCTTGCCCTGTTAGCTCGCGGACCAGATCCCGCGCTTCCATCCAGGCGAGGTTGCGCTGGACAGCGGCGCGGCTGGCTCCGGTCAGGGCCTCGGCCATAGGGGCAGAGACCAGGGGCCATTTGGTCAGCACTCCGCGCAGGGCTGGCGGCGTCTTGCCCGAGAGTGGGGTCATCTCGGCTTCCGCCAGCGCCGACCATGTCTCGATATCGTCGAGGTGCCGCATCGCGGTCAGGCAGGCCGTTTCCATTTTCTCGAGCCCGCGCGCCAAACGTTCAGCCGGGGGGCCGCCGGCGCGCAGCGCCCCCGCCCCACCCATGGCCAGGGGTGCGAATATTGCCCCCTCGCCCTCATGCGCGGCAATGCGCGACGCCGTGACCGCCGCTTCCATTCGGTTGCTCTGCTGTCCGAGGCCCGCGAGGCTCCAGAGGTGAAACCCCATGCAGGCACGCGTGATCGGGTGCAGGTCGGCGGCTTGCGCCATCAGGTCAAGCCACCCGCCCGCGCGATCCGCGAAGGGCTCGGCTTCATCCACCATGTTCTCGGGGTCACGGCGATCGAGGAAGGCGGACAGGTCCACGTCTGGGCCGGGACCGCCTGTAAGACGCCGCACCGCCCATCCGACACGCGCAAGCGCTGCGGTGTCGTCCTGCACGCCGGACAAGCGCATGGATATCCAGAGCGCCAGCCGATCCGGGCCAATTCGGTCGCCTGCAAACCAGCTGAGGTCTGCCGCCTCGATCAACGCAAGCCTGTGCCGCCAGCCTTCCGGGCCACGCTTCAGACGGTCGTCTAGCGCCCCGATCCGGCCGGCCACACGGGCAAGGCGGGCAGCATGGCCCGCCTCGGCACGTCGCCAATCGTCAAGAACAGCGGTCTCACGCACTTCGGCCCTAGGTCCGGGCGGCAGATAATGCGGCTCCTCTTCCATCGGACCGGGCAGGAACCACAGGTCGTCCTCAGAAGTCTCTTCAAGCTCCTCCGCATCCTCAAGAGGATCATCAAAAATATTATACTTTATACATGCTTGAGGCTCCATATGTGCAAAATATGGCATTTTTGCATTTTACCCAAGGGTTTTGTCAGGGTGCGCCTGCACACTTCATATAGCACGTGCGCGCAATGGTCTGCGAGAGCTCGCTGATCGCGCTCAGCGTAAGGGAACCAAGGGCTTTGGACTGAACAGCCCCACAGAGCCGGCACTTGCATTCGCTTACAAACGGTCGTTTATTCGCGATATATTAAATTGCAAAAGGCCCAGTTTCATGCCCCTGATTGGCTATGCGCGCGTCTCCACCGAGGATCAGACCCCCCTGCCCCAGTCTGAGGCACTGCAGTCTGCGGGATGCGCCGAGATCTTTGAAGAGCACGCCTCAGGCGGCAATCGCGCGCGGCCCGTGCTTGCACGTGTGCTGGAGCGGATTAGCAAGGGCGACACGCTGGTCGTCGTGCGGATCGACCGGCTTGCGCGGTCTTTGTCGCACCTACTTGAGGTGATCGAAAGACTGGAGGGCAAGGGGGCGTTCTTCCGCTCGCTCCAGGACCCGATCGACACTGCCTCGCCTCAGGGCAAGTTCACGTTGCAGGTTCTGGGCGCTGCGGCTGAGTTCGAACGCGCTCTGATCCGCGAGCGTACCAAAGCCGGACTTGCCTCGGCACGCTCAAAGGGCCGCGTCGGCGGCAACCCAGGTCTTCGCGCCAAGGACCCTGAAGCGCTGCGCAAGGTGCGGTTGGCGCGACAGGACGGCTACATGGAGCGCTTGAACGAAACTGCGCAGGATTGGGTGCCCCATGTGCGCCGTTTGCGCCCCGATATGGCTTGGGAAGACGTCCTGCGGATCATCAATGGCCCCCTGCCCCATGATCGGCGCTGGACGCAAAGCCGCCTGCTCCGCGCCGTGAAGGCATACGTGGCGGAAGGATTCCTGCCCGCTGAAGTGCTTGGACGCGCTGGACGTCGCGAAACCGACGATCGCCTGCCTGCGATTGTCGCCGCAATCAAAGGTGCTGACCCCGAGATCACCTTGCAGGCAATCTGCGACCGACTGGAATCCATGCGTGAGCGCACCCCTCGCGGTCGAACCAACTGGCAGCCGTCCTCAGTCAGAATGCTGCTGGAGCGTGCAGAGCGCCTCGGCCTTTTGTAGGCGCTAATGGTCGGCAAACCACCCTGTTCGCTCGGCCCAAATCTTCCAGAATCATCGCCTCAATTGGACGAAAACCACGTAAATATCCAACAATGCCTTGGGGTTAGTTCGCGCGAGCAGAAAATATCTCGAAGGGTGTCGGCTTCGCCAGACACGGTCTTTATCGTTGGTAATCAACAGAGGCGTTGCTCGGCAGAATGCTTTCGATCAAAAGCAGGAAATCACGATGAGCACGACACCAACCCCCGATCTGGAAACCGCAAGGCGGCTGCGACTGATTCGAACCTCGAAAGGGCTCAGTCAACGCGAAATGGCCAGATTGGCCGGGGTTGGCAGCGGTACGATCTCGCAGATCGAAAGCGGGTCTACGCAGCCGTCCGTGGCCCTTCTGAAGAAAATTCTCGCAGGCGTTGACGTGAACCTTGGGTTCTTCTTCAGCTTCGAACTGAAGAATGAAGACAACTTTTCTACCCTCACAACAGCATGCGCAATCTGGGGTCGCACGGCGTTGCTTACCTGCTTGTCGCAGGAGACCGTCGAAATCGTAAGCTGCAGATGCTGATCGAAGAATACGGGGTGGCTGCGGACTCCGGTCGTGGCGCCCTGTCACATGAGGGCGAAGAATGCGGTGTTGTCATTGAGGGGCGTCTTGAGGTGACAGTAGATGGACAGTCGCGCATTCTCGGCCCGGGAGACGCCTATTACTTTTCCAGCATCCTCCCACATCGCTTTCGCAACGCCGGTGACGGCATATGCAAGGTCGTCAGCGCCTGCACGCCATCATCGTTTTAGGCGGTTCATCGCGACGGTACGGCCCCTGCCCTATCCCTTCCCCTAGGTGGTCCTGTTTGAGAGGGGTAGGTCAGAACAAAAATCCCGCGGCCAGGGCAACCTGACCGCGGGTTCCTAGGACACGCGCTTTGCGGAACAACCTCACCACAGAGAGGACACTTGCTCCATGCGCTTGCCCGGAAAGGTGCCCCAGCAAGCTGGGGCAAGCACTTATGCCAGTGCCAGATCGGTCGCCGACTGACGACCATCGCGGCCGTTCTCGATCTCGAAGGTCACTTTCTGACCGTCATCAAGCGCTGCAATGCCCGCGCGCTCTACTGCCGAGATGTGCACAAAGATGTCTTTGCTGCCCACTTCCGGCTGGATGAAACCAAAACCTTTGGTTGGGTTGAACCATTTCACGGTGCCATTGGCCATAACCGTAGTCTCCTGAATAGATGCTGCCCGCAAGATCGCGACAGCCCGGCGAAAGTCGATCCAAGTCGATCAACCGGAACCGGGTTAGCGGCAGCAGAAATTCGAAGAGAAGAAACGTTAGCGCCCTCTCCCTGCGCCTTTGGCAGCCCGATAGCAAGGATTCTTTTCGCCCCGCATCACCGCGCATGCGGGTTTGCGCTGGTTTGGATGATCGTTGACGCGGGTGCCACCTGGGTCAGGTCTGGGCCAAAACGCAGAGGGGGGGGACGCGCTTAGATGGTGGTAAAAAGACCAGCGAGCCGTCTGATCGCCCCCCGCCAGTGCCCACCGGGTAGCACAACATCCCAAAGCCCCCTGCCCCGCCGATCCGCGCTAATTCCCGATTTAGAGTCTGAATCAGGCTCTCGCCGGTCGGAACGTGTGTGGCAAAGATAGCGGTTTTTGCGGTAAACTCGGGTCAAAATCGGCCCTTTTGGGTCATTCTGCCTGCTTTGGGCAAGAATCTGTTGCCAAGTCGGACTGCCTCGTCATAAATAACGGTAAATACAGCTCTGGCGAAAAAGAGCGTTACAATACAGGACGAGGCAGCAGTGACAGAGTCCACGACAATAAACCACCGCATCCGCGACAATGCCGAACGGCTCGCGGCGGCGCTGGAGAGCCATATGCTCAAGAGCTTTGCGCCCGATGCGCGCAAGGAACTGCGCCTGTTCAGCGCGGGTGAAGCTGCTGACCTGTTGGGAATTTCGGCGAGCTTTCTGCGCAAGCTGCATTTCGATGGCCGCATCCTCGATGTTCATACCACACCTGGCGGGCGGCGCCACTATTCCGCCGAAGACCTGCTGGCAATCCGCCACACGTTGGAAAGCACGGCCAAGACGCCGGGAACCTACCTGCCCGGCCGCCGCGAGGGCGACAAGGTGCAGGTGCTGTCCTTCCTGAACTTCAAGGGCGGATCGGGCAAGACAACCAGTTCCATCCACACCGCACAGAGACTGGCGCTCAAAGGGTATCGCGTGCTGGCGGTCGACATTGACCCGCAGGCCTCGCTTACGACGCTGTTTGGCTATCGACCCGAATATGATTTCCTGGACTCCGGCACCATCTATGACGCGATCCGCTACGATGATCCCGTGCCGCTGCAGCAGATCATCCAGAAGACCTATTTCACCGGTATTGATCTGGCCCCGGCCGGGCTGATGCTGCAGGAATTTGAACATGAAACCCCCCAGGCGCTGATCAACAATGTGCAGCCGCCGTTCTTTGCCCGCATGGCAACGGTACTGCAGGAGGTTGAAGCGGATTATGACGTGATCCTCTTCGACTGCCCGCCTCAGCTTGGCTATCTGACGATGTCGGCGCTCTGTGCCTCGACCGGGGTTCTGATCACGGTCGTCCCCAATATGCTCGACGTCGCCTCGATGTCGCAATTCCTGCAGATGAGCGCGGATCTTTTGGACGTGGTTGGCAATGCCGGGGCGCAGATGGAATTCGATTTCCTGCGCTTTCTCATCAACCGATATGAACCCAATGACGGACCCCAACAGCAGGTGGTTGCCTTCCTCAGGCAACTCTTTGGTAAAGAAGTCATGACCGCGCATATGCTTAAATCTACTGCAGTTTCTGACGCGGGCCTCACTCAGCAAACAGTTTATGAAGTAGAGCGTACGCAGTTTCATCGAAATACTTACGATCGTGCAATAGACTCTCTCAACCAAGTCAATGAAGAGATCGAAACACTCATTCAACACGCATGGGGTCGCTAATGGCACGCAAAGGGATTCTCAGCACTGACACCTCTCCATCCACCGCCATCCGGCCCGAGCCAAAGGCCCGGATGATGCCACGTGGCGCGGTGGGAGCCCTGCAATCATCGCTGACGCGGCTGCAGGAAAACGCCGTGCAGGACATCGACCCGGCATTGATTGACGATGCAGGCCTAGAGGATCGTCTGGGGCTGGACGATGCCGCGCAAAACCAACTGGTCGAGAGCCTGCGCACCTATGGCCAGCAGGTGCCCGTTCTGCTGCGCCCCCATGCCAAGGTGCAGGGGCGGTACGAAATCGTTTATGGCCGTCGCCGCCTGAAAGCGCTGCGCGAGTTGGGTCAGCCGGTCAAGGCGATGATCCGTCAGCTGGATGACCATGCCCTTGTGATGGCGCAGGGTCAGGAAAACACTGCGCGTCAGGATCTGTCGTTTATCGAAAAGGCATCTTTTGCCGCGCAATTGCAGGACGGCGGCTATGACCGGCAGACAATTGCAGCGGCCTTGTCGATTGATATGCCGATGGTCTCGCGGATGTTGAAGGTGGGAACCGCCTTTGACATGGGTTTTCTTCGTCAGATCGGCTCTGCGCCCGGTATCGGCCGCGAACGCTGGATGGCGCTGGCGGCGGCGATGCAGGAACCGGGCGCACGCGACCGTGTGCTCAGCGGGATGAAGGGGCCTCTTTTCCCGACTGCTCCGTCAGATGCCAAGTTCGAGGCCGCCCTGGCGCTGGCCCAACAGATCCACAGCGAAAAACCGAAAGCCAAACCCGCCAAGGCGCCGGCCCGCGTGATCGAGGGGCCGCATGGCCGCCCTCTCGCGGATCTGCGTCGCAGTGGCAAAGGTGTCTCGCTCACGATCGCGGCCAAGGATAACGCAGAATTTGACGCATGGTTTGAGGCAAATGCCGAAACCCTGCTGAAAGATCTTCACGAGCGTTTCACGATGGAAACCTCGGAAGAGTAACAACAACCAGCCAAAGACAGGAAAGGAGGCACGAACCCCGGCAAGAAAAAAGCCCCCCAGGACATACATCCCAGAAGGCTCATTTCAAACTTAGCACCCTTGGAATACCCCCTTCGAATCGGTCCTGTCAACTCTGTGCGCTGCACAGGGGCGGATGATTTTTGCCTTTTTCGTGAAAATCCCTATGAAACATGCTTCCCAAGTCGCGTTTGGGATGGCGGAGCCTTGCGCCCTGCCCTCCGTCGACAAATGGGACATCCTCTCGGCGTTGTCCAAGGCAGCGCCCGAATTTGGTGTCTCTCATCGAACCCTCGCCGTTCTGAAGGCCCTGATGACGTTTCTGCCGGAACAGTTGATTGCGGCAGAGCGCGGCGGCGCTGTGGTCTTTCCATCGAACCGGAAACTCTGTGAACGGTTGAACGGGATGCCCGAAAGCACCTTGCGGCGTCACCTTGCCAAACTGGTCGAGACCGGAATTGTCAGCCGTCAGGACAGCCCCAATCGCAAACGCTTTGCCCGAAACATCGGTGGCACGCGTGCTGTGGCCTATGGGTTTGATCTCTCTCCGCTCGCCGTCCACGCCGGACAGCTGCTGGCCATCGCGGAAGATGCCGATCTCAAGGCAGAGCGTATCGCCGTGCTACGCGATCGACTGGCCCTGTTGCGACAAGAGATCCTGGCATCCGGCCAGCAGCTGCCCCCCCTGCCCCAGGAAACACTGGAACGCGCCCGCCTGACCCTACGCCGCCGCGTCGATGAGGCGGATCTGATCGCCCTGATTGACGCATTGACAGAAATTGCCGCTGACCTCCCTGCCCCGCAGACAGAAGACACCCAACTGGAAACACGCGCCGCAGCACAAGAAATGAGCGGCAGCGACAGCCAGAATGAACGGCACATACAGTATTCAAATAAAACTACTTCTGACTCTGAAGAAACCGCTCAAACTGAAACCTTGGCAACTGAGGATAGAGCCGCGCAAGGCATAGAAGAGCCACTGCAGGACGTTCTGTCGTCTTGTCAGGAATACAGGCAATTCTTTCCCGATGGTATTCGCTCGTGGCAGGATCTTACCCGCACGGCCAGCCAATTGGTTCCAATGATGGGAATTGAACAACCCGTCTTTCACGAAGCGCAACGCATCATGGGCAGTCAGACCGCCTCGACGCTGGTGCTGTGCATGTTGGAACGGCTCTCCGAAATCCGCAGCCCCGGCGCCTATCTTCGCCGCCTCTCGCAAAGGGCGCGAGCGGGTCAGTTTTCGATCACCCCGATCATTGCATCCATCAGACAACGGCAGAAATTGTCAGCTGACAATTTTGGTGCCGCCCATGCCTGACATTCTGACGAGAAATGCAGGATCTGCGCCTCGATGCGATCGCCATTTGTAAATCGGCCCGCCGCGGATCAGACCGACATGGGCCACCTGTCACCACGCAAGACCAAGAATTGTCAGCTGACAATTCCAAGGGCGCGGCCCGTGAGAGAGTGAAATCAGACTTGCACTGCAGCGCGGTCAGGACGGGTGAAATGAGCCTTGCTCTGCAACTCGTCGATCATGCGCTTGCGACCTCTACACAGTTGTCTGCTGTCTGGGACAGCGCCAGTAGATCTGCCCAGATCGCTTTGTTCCCGGCGCCAAGCAGCTCGATATGGCCCAGAGTCGGCCGCCCATATTGCGCGGGATCAAATGTCACGAATTGCGCACCAGACGCGCGCAAACTGTCCGCATAACGCTGTACCCCGCTCGGCGGCACCACAACGTCATCCTTGGCAACACAGATCCGCAGTTGGGGCAGGGGGCTTTCATCCTTGGGGTAGGGCAGGGCGCTGCCAATATCACTGGCAAAGAACTCCCGACTGGTGCACCAGCGGCGCCACTGCCAGTAAACCCCGGCAGGCAGATCAGCCCCGAACCTCAGCGATTTTCCCGGCAGATACCCCATCAGCGCTGTTGCCAGCGGGCCAAGCAGAAACCAAAAGGCCAGGACCACGGGGCGATAGCTCCACGGGTGGTCCCAATGATGGGCAAACCCGCTGCCGATGGTGGTGATGCGGGTCACGCGCGCGGGATAGTCGTGAAACGCCACGCCAAGCCCGCCCAGCGAATGTCCCAGAACCCAGATCGGTCCACGCGGGGCCAGATCCGCAAGCGCCGCCAGGGCCGCGCTTTGGTCCTCCAGCATCCAGTCCGCCATTGTCAGCGGGCTGTCTTTCAGATGTCCGTTCAGGCTTTCGCCAAAGTCGCGGTAATCATAGGTCAGGACGTTCAATCCCTGCTGCACCGCCCATTGCGCGAAATGGCGATAATACCGCTGCGGAACACCGGTGGCCGCGTTCAACAGAACAGAGGCACGAGCCTGTCCGCTGGCCCGGTAAAATCGGCCCACCATCGATGATCCCGCGCAGCGGATCGTGACCTTTTCAGCTATCTGTTCCATCGAAAATCCTTGCATGCAATTTCCTAGACCATTTGGTCTATAGCGGATGTGGACCACTCGGTCTAGATCCGTTAGGGATGACGTCATGTCATCAAATGAGAACCGAGATAAACTGATCCGCACCGCCTCCCGGCTGTTTCGCAGCAAGGGCTATGATGGCGTTGGGCTAAAGGAGATCCTGGCCGCAGCGGATTTGCCGAAGGGATCGCTCTACTATCATTTTCCAGGTGGCAAGGTCGAACTGGCGGATGCCGCGACGCGTTGGGCAGGGGACTGGGTGGCGCGCATGCTGGGGCAGTGCTTTGAGACAGCCATGTGTTTTGAAGAGGGCGGGGTAAAGACCTGCGAGACTCTTGCCGCCAATGCAGAGCATCACAACAGCGTGCCTGCCTGTCCGGTGGTCAGCATCCTTCAGGCGGCCCCGTCAGAACCTGCGCTGCGCAAAACCGCCGAAGACATCCACAACACCTGGACTGCGGGCCTGGTCCGACAGGCGGAACGGTTTGGGGTTCCCGACCCGCATGCGGCGGCTCTGTCGCTGCATATGCGGCTACAGGGGGCGTGGATCCTCGCCTATGCCCAACAATCCGGCGCGCCTTTCCACCAGCTCGCAGCAGAGCTGCGCAAGGCCACGGCTGGCTGATCCGCCGCCACAGAACCGGCAGTGGAGATTGGGCCAGCGCTGTGGCCAGTTGTGCGGCAAGTGTTGCCGCCTGTGCTGCGGGCAGGGCAGGGTGCAGCTTGTCAGCTGACAATTCCAATGTAGCGGAGAATGTCGCAGGGGCAGGGCGAAACCGCCCGGTCGCCCCCTCAGACCCCCGTCAGCGCCAGATCCAGCGCCTGGGTGATCTCGCTATCGCAGGACGCCAGACTCAGAACAGGGGCTTTCAGCAGCGATGCAGGCACAGCCGATAGAAACTGGGTGACCATCACATAGCGCCCCGACTGGATTTCAAAAATCGGGTTCAGCCGTTTGGCTGGTGTGGGCGCGGCATCCAGCGGCATCAGCGGCACGACGATCCGGGTATTCAGGGCGTCCAGCAGATCGGCCTGCACATCCAGCAGATAACCGGTGCTGTCCGGGCTGGCGTAGACGTCAAAGCGGGCCATCAGAACGGACGATAGCGATCCAGGGGCAGGCCATTTTCCTCAACCCACCGGTTTGATGACTGCAGCGCTGCCGCGTTTTCCCGTTTCCAGGCATTTGTCTTGGCCTCTTGCACGGCCTGACGCAGACCAGCCTCCGCCGCCTGGGACAGGTTCACCCCGAAAGAGCGCGCCTCTGACAAAAGCCCCTGATCCAATGTCAGGTTGGTTGGTTTCTTTGGTACCGACTGTGACTGCATGATCCACCTCGTTCATGCGCATTATATATGCGCACCCATCTAAACATCAAGCGCCGCGCCTCGGTCGCTGGCCGCGCACAGGAACGGGGATGGAATAGAGGGACCAAGACGGGCAGGGCGGGAAGGGGCAGGGCGGCATCATGGACCAACATGTTGCAGGCGATCTTGCTGCCGACGGATGGTACGCTGTCCTTTATTATGTCTGGCCTTGTGCTGGCGCGGCAGAGCCAGCGATCTGCGGTGGCATTTCCGGTACGGCCTTATAATGGCTCGATTTTCGCGTGTTGAAAAAAGATCTGACTTTTTTGAATTTTGGGGTTGCGACTCTCTGGGACTGACAATAGAACCCCCTTCACCGGCGGCGCTGAGGCGCTTGACGGTATGCCGGACGGAACGGCGGGACGGACCTTGAGGTCGGAACTGCGGTGAAGCGAGGTTTATATTTGAGGGAATGATCGGCGGGTTGCACCGGGAAGTTAGGGTGCACCGGTTGGTTTTTGTCTCT
>Ga0098068_1000139_pt1 | contig 30456 bp, 41 predicted proteins | sample 26BtaG_FD_75059 | JGI IMG/M metagenome (GOLD analysis project Ga0098068, IMG submission 75059) | Marine viral communities from Cariaco Basin, Caribbean Sea - 26B_WHOI_OMZ_CsCl | ecosystem: Environmental > Aquatic > Marine > Oceanic | place: Caribbean Sea: Cariaco Basin | collected 2014-11-09 | reverse complement strand
CCTAAAGAGGAAGAATGCCAAATGTGTACAGATGGATATGGTGCAGAGTGTCCAGTACATTGCGAATTATGTTACGAGGAATTATCCGAAGACGAAAAGGGATTTGTAGAGTGTAGTGAGTGTTGTTATAGGGCTTACAAACAATAAATAATAAAAATATGAAATACGAATTTAAAGAAAAAGAACACTTACACTTACTAAATGGAAAACCTTTAACAGGAACATCATCTGTCGGAAATGTGTTGGCAAAACCTTTAACTTGGTGGGCTAGTGGCTTAGCTTGTGAGGTATTCGGCTGGGTCAATCCAAAATACAATACCGACAAAAAGGTAGATACGAAAGCAGAGAAAGGATTAGCTCTCATTAAGGGGTTGTCTTTAACTAAATATAAAGAACTTCTTAATAAGGCATATAGAGCTCATCAAGATAGTCTGGGTAAGTCAGCTAAGAAGGGAACTGATCTCCATGCAGAGCTGGAGGATTATGTTAAAGGAATGATGGGGATTCGCCCAAAAAGAAAATACGATGAAAAGATACAACCCTTTATAGAGTGGTCAGAAGAAAATGTTAAGAAATTCCTTTGGTCAGAAGCTCATTGTTATGATGAGGAACTCTGGGTTGGTGGAATATCAGACACAGGAGTAGAATTAAAAGACGGCAAGAGAGCGATTATAGACTTCAAATCAAGTAAAGACGCATATCCTACCCACTATATTCAATGTGCTGGATACGCAATTCAGATAGAAAAGAATGGTTTATGGAGTGAAGATGGTAAGAAAAACAAAAAGGTCGCAAAGAAGTTTGACGCATTAATAATAGTACCCTTTGGAGCTAAAGTTGTTGAACCAAAAATACTTCACAACGTTGATAGCTATAAGGAGGGCTTTAGAAATGCAGTCGGACTATATAGATTATTAAAAAAATAATATGAGTACTATTTATGCATTATTATTCTATTACCTAATTTATAAGTTAATTATATGAAAATCTTAAACGAAGAAACCTTAGTAAAAATAGTGCTGACTAAAATATATATCAGCGATGAGAAGAAAGACGGAACAAAGTTTATCGACAAGAACGGTAAGCCTTTTAAAAGAGTAGCGATTCAAACCGATAGTCATGGGGATACTTGGCTATCTAGCTTCTCATTCAGAGACAGTGATGAGATGAGAGAGTGGAAGGAGGGACAAGAAGTACAAATCTTAATCTCTAAAAGAGATGACTTCTGGAATTTCCGTATCCCAACAAAGGGAGACTTGCTAGAGGAAAGAGTAACTAAATTAGAGGAAGCGGTCTTTGATAGTAAAGATACATCAACTGGCTCTATTGATTCTCTAGTAGACGGAACACCACCTGATTATCCCTTTTAAGGTATAATTAATAAGTGCCGAGAATTAATTACTTTGGAGGCAAGAGTTCTCCCCTAGAAAGGTCTTATAAAGGGAAGGTCTATGATAGCAAAAAAGAAATGAACTTCGCTATGGAACTAGACCTTTTCCAGAAGGCTGGGGAGATAAGATATTGGACGCCCCAAGTTAAATTTGAATTAGAAGCGTATGGTAAAAAGGTCTGTAACTATACAGTCGACTTTAAGGTGAGACACAAGGACGGTAGTGTTGAATATATAGAGGTTAAAGGATATTGGACATCCACAGCTAGATTGAAGTGGAAGATGTTTAAGGCCAAGATGGCCCAAGAAGAACCTGAAGCTAAATTAACAATAGAAACATGATTAAAATATTAGTAGGAGTACCCACTTATGATAGGAGGATAGACATTGATCTAATGAAAGTGATGATGAAGGTAGAGCGATTGCAGAAGTATCACTTAGACTTCTTATTCCCAGTCTCTAGTCATCTCTGTAGGAACAGAAACATCTGTTGCCACACTGCTTTAAAAGAAAACTATGATTATCTTTTATTTATAGACTCGGATACAGGAATCAATGACGAGACGTTTATAGATAAAATGCTGGAGACAGCGTACAAATTTGATGCAAGCGTAGTAGGAGGTGCATATAGGATGAAAAAGCCCGATATGAACGAAATAACCTACATAGCGGGGAAACGTACAGAGGAGGTAGGTAAGTATGAGAACCTTCACGGTAAATTAACTAAACCTCAATTAGTAAACAGTGTAGGAACAGGAATAATGCTAATTAATAATATAGTATTAAGACAACTAGAAGACCCGTGGTTCACTATTATAGATAAGCCTAATACTGATGTAATGCCAGAAGACTTCGAGTTCTGTAGAAAGGTTGAAGAGAAAGGATTTAAGATAGCTATAGACCCAAGATTCACAACGAATCACTATGGTCCTATTGCATGGACTCATGAAACTTAAAACTTAGTGGTATAATAAAACCATGAGTAATGAGCCGATAAAAACCGAGGCAAACGGGGAAAGAGATGAGAAGGGAAGGTTTGCCAAAGGTAACTTAGGAGGTCCAGGTAGACCTAAGGGTTTAAGTATCACCTCTTTAGTTAAAGCTGAATTAGATAAAGCACCCGAAGGTGAGGAGAGTACTTATGCAGAGTTATTTATAAGAGAGCTACTCAAGAAAGCTATCGTTGAAGGAGATAGTAGTACTCAGAAACTGATCTGGAATTATATAGACGGGTTACCACAAGCTAACCTAGACGTTACATCGGATAAAAAACCAATCTTTATTCCGAGTGAGATAATGGACAAGTATGATCTTAACGAAAGCACAGAGGGAGATAGCCAAGAGCAAGGCGAGGTTTAGAGTTCTTAGATGTGGTAGACGCTTCGGCAAAACAACTCTCGCTATCGAAGAGATGTTTGCTATGGCTATTCATAAGTCAGGAATACGAATAGCTTATATCGCTCCGACTTATCAACAGGCTAGAGATATTGCTTGGGTTCAGTTAAAGGGAAGGTGTGCTCCCCTTTTAGTTAATTCTAATGAACAACGATTAGAGATAATCGTCCGAACTATAGACGGCGGAACATCCCAAATAGTTTTGAGAGGTTGGGAGTCAGTAGATACACTCCGAGGTCAGAGGTTCGATATGCTTGTCTGTGATGAGGTTAGGGACATGAGGTATTGGAATACTAACTGGAATGAAATACTAAGAGCTACGCTTTTAGATAGTAAGGGGATTGGAATGTTTATATCTACCCCAAGAGGGTTTGATCACTTTTATGAGCTGTCTAGAGAAGAAGACAACGACCCTGATTATAAGACGTTTCACTTCACAACTTATGACAATCCTCATATGCCAGAAGATGAGATAGAGAAGATGAAGGTTGAGATGACTGATGACCAGTTCGCTCAAGAAGTCTTAGCTGACTTTAGGAAGCATACAGGCTTAATCTATAAAGAGTTTGATAGAACTATTCATGTTATAGAACCTTTCCAGATTCCTGCTGTTTGGCAACACTTCAGAGCTATGGACTTTGGAGCTGACAACCCTACTGTCTGTCTATGGATAGCTATTGATAGCCCAGGCAATATTTATGTTTATGATGAATACTATCAATCGGGACTAACCACCCAATCCCACGTTAATATAATAAGTGCTAAAGGAGACCCAGCTAATGAGATACTAGTAACCTATGGAGACCCCTCAGCCGAACAAGAACGTTTAGACTATGCAAGTATGGGGATAGTGGTAACACCAGCTAATAAACTATTTAATAGCGGTGATGGTTGGGTTAACTCTGGAATAGATGCAGTACGTCAAAAGCTAAAGCTAGACCCTCAAACACAAAGACCTAAGTTATATTTATTAAATAACTGTGTAAAGACTATTAAAGAGTTTGAGACATACAGATGGCGAGAATCTCTTAAAGAAATGAACACGCCACAAAAACCTGAAAAGGTAAATGATCATTGTATGGATGCTTTAAGATATTTTGTGGTATCATATAAAGGCAAGGTCAGACAATACCGTCCACCACTAATCGTCAAATATAATAAAACAACAGGTTATTAATGGCTAAACTACCAAACTTAGACGAGAGCAAGGTTATCTCTATTATTCAAGGAAGACTAACCTCAGCTCGAAATGCGTCCACACAAGACTTTACTCGGTTCGCTAGATACTACGATCTCTTTCGAGGAATACAAAGTGTAAAGAACTACGAAGGGTTAGCTAACCTATTCGTTCCTGAACCTTATCGAATTGTTAGAAAGAAGACAGCTAAACTAGCTAATGCTATTAAAACAGTGGCAGTTATACCTGAAACTGAGAACGATGTTCAGACTGCTAGGTCAGCTAGTAACATGATTAACTGGCTCAGAAAGAAACTGAACTGGTTTCTAATTGAGCGAGCAGCAATTCAAGAATCCAGAATAACAGGCATGGCCTGGATTAAATGCTTATGGCTTTTAGATAAAGAAGAAAAGGATAAACCCTGGAAAGGATTTGATATGACTATGCACTCTGTTGACCAAGTGTTAATAGATGATACAGCTACAATCCTTGATGTGTTTGAAGGAACTTACAAATGGTTAATTAACCGATACGAAGCAGACCTAAGTGAACTAGAAAAGAATCCTAACTATGATAAAAAGGATTTGGACATGCTCAAGAAACGAGGAGGAGGAGATGTAACTGGACAAGACCCATCAGTTCTACAACAAGCTAGATTTATATTCGAGAGAGAACAGGAAGGAGGAGACCAGTTTTCTAAGAGGTTTGAGATAACGGAGTATTGGGGAAAATTTGAAGTGGATGGTGAAGAAGATGATTACTTAATCGTTCTAGCAGATAAGAACATTATTCTCCGAATGGAGAAGAACCCTTATAAAGATATTCTAGATAATCCCATTCCTTTTGTACCTATTGTGGCTAACCCACTAGGACAAGAGCTATATCCTGTTGGAGATATTGAACCAGCCGAAAAATTGTTTAATGAATTGAATGACACCCGAAACCAAAGAATGGATGTGGTTACATTTAACATTGACCCTCCAAAAGAAATCCTTAATGCAGCTAACATTAACGAAGAAGAACTGTTGCCAAGACGAGGTTGGTACTACCACAGTGATGTTCCAAACGGAATTAGATGGATTCCACCAGACATGCAAGGAGTTAGAGCTGCTATTGAAGAAGAAAGAATTATCAGAGGAGATATAGCTCAGGTTACTGGTGTAATAGACTTCTCTGCTCCAGGTGCTGTTCAAGCAGGTCTGGATATAGATACAGCTAGAGGAACTATCATCGCTAAAGGTGAAGCAGATGTATTAGTAGCTGACGAGATTAATGTTCTAAAGGTTTCTCTAAACCACTTGTATCGCATCATCCTCGCATTCTCTCAGACATTCTTAGACAAGAAGTTTACTGTGCGAGTATTGGAAGATGGAGCGGAACAATTCCACGTCCTAGACAAAAAGTCTATTCAAGGAAACTTTGACTTGGATGTCGAGATGAGAACTCTACAAGATACAACTACTGCACAACAGCTTAAACTCTTAATGTTGAACCAAGCTAAAACTATTCCAGGAGCTAACATCGGTAAGTTCTTTGTTGATGTACTAGAGTCATTTCAAGATAATGTTAATATCAGTGAATACTACCAACCACCACAACCGCCAGGACCTGTGCCTCCAAAGATTAGTATTGGTTTAAGAGGTGAACTTAACGAAGTAGAAGTAGATGAAATCTACAAGACTATACCAGGTGTAGACCCAGCAGGAGCTGATCCTCTACTCCGAGAATCATTACGTGAACTTATGAAAGGTCCAGAAGAACGAGATGTAGGAGAAATGAAAGCCAAAAAAGAAACTAGGATTAAACGAGATTTAGGTGATGTCCAAATCGAAGAAATAACTAAAGGCGAAGTAAGAGGAGAAGGCGAAACCATTGGAGGTGAAGCATCCAACGTATGATTAAACTAAATGATGACCAAAAGAACTTTGTTAGAGATACTATTAAAAGTGAGGGTTGGAAGCATATTAAAGTAATGGGAGAAGAAAAAATAAGGGTATTAAGGAAGATGGCCACCCAACCTGAAGTAGAGCTAGAAAAGCGACTTTGGTACTCGGCTGAAGCCCTATCTTTAGAGAATTTTTTCAAACAAGTGATTAATCTGTTAAAATAAACTATATGGCAAAACTTTCCACAAAAGCACAATCAGCCATATCAAGAAAGATAAGGGAAGTAAGAAAGAAAGGTGTCCGTAAGAGAAAGGTATCTCTCAAACAAGCGGTTGCCATTGGCCTCTCAGAAGCCAGGAGAAAGGGATTTAAAAATCCTTTTAAAAGGTCGGCAACAAGAAAAAAGAAATAATATAATGTCTCCAAGAGTAAAAATCACAGGTGGAAGTAGACACTTTCCTTACACAACGGCTGGCAGAAAAGCTGCTAGGGCTCATGTTGCAACCCTAAAGAAGCAAGGATACAACGCTCGTCTAGATGAGTCGTTAGGTATGAGACGAGGTAAAGAAGCTGGTAAGAAGATGACAATGAAAGGTAGACGAGATGTAAGTAAAGGAGTTCGTAAGGCCGCTGGTCGGCGTGCCTACAATGTCGGAACAATGAGGTAAACCTATAGATTATGGCAAGAACAGCAAGAGCAAAAAAGTTAGCTGCAGCAAGGAAAAGACCAGGAGGTTCTAACGTTGGACGTTATGCAGGAGTGAAAGCGTTTGCAGGTCCTTCAGGTGGAGCTCCAGCTGGAAGCTACCCAATTAACACTAGAAAACGAGCCGTTGCAGCATTAGCTTATGCTCGCAATGCACCAAGACCAGCAGGTATTCGTAGAGCAGTTTACAAGAAGTATCCTTCTCTCAGACCAGCTGCTGTGAGGAAACGAAACAAGTAGTCGAACTAAATCAATTAATTAAAGTAATATGGCAGAAGGAAGATTTCCTCCTTATCAAAAAGGTCCAAAGACAGTAGCCACTTTAGGTAGCCCAGACCCAGTAAGGAAACAGGATAATGCTTTTCAAGCAGAGACCAAGACTCCTTATAGTTACAAGTTGAGCAAAGACCCTAATATGCCAACTGTTACTTTGGAAACAAATCGAGCGGGTAAGATTGGTTCATTAGACTTAGAAAAAACTAATAAACCATTAAGACAAGCATTCACAAAGGAATGGTCTAATCCTTACCAAAACCTCGGCACTAGATGGGTAAGACCAAACGAGTTTGAATCTACCCCAGGTGCATTCAATAAATAAATTAAGTCGCTACATTAATATACTTTATGGGTATAATCCCTATTCTAAGTCCGCTTGGAGTAGGACTTATACCTGTAAAGGTAAAAAAAGATAAACCTATGGATAACGAGAATCAAGCCCCTGTTATTCCCTCTGGTACAGAACCAATCGGAAACGATGGAACTATTACTAGTCGGGATACCGTTGGACAAGCTCATCAGAACTCGCCCACTCAGGTTCAGTCTGAGTCTGTTGGCAGTGTTAATGCTCAACAGCCAGGTGAAGTCCAGGCCTCTCCAACAGAGACAACCTTCGCTGAACTTGCGGCTAAAAAAGGTTGGCAGTCGCCAGAAGATATGGCAAAAGCCTACGCACACCTAGAAAGCCACAACACTAAAGTCGAAATGAGCATGGCAGAGTTGGCAACCGCACGAGAAACTGAAGAACAGGAACTTCCTCAAGAGTCATTCAACGAACCTGTTGGACAAGTCGATACTCAAGAAGAAGCCCTCCGAGTTGTTCAGAATATCGTCAAACAGCAAACGAAACCCCTTCAGGACCAAATAGCTCTAATGAATCTTTTTAACAAGAGTCCAGATGCGAAGAACTACGCTACGCAAATGGCTAAAGTAGTTAAAGATAATCCAGGAGTTAGTTGGGAAGTCGCTTACAAGGCAGCTAAATTCGATGACGTTAGTAAGCAAGCTAACGTACAAGGAACGCAAGAAGCACAAGACATGCAGCAATTAAAACAAGCTGCAATTACAGGAGTAGCTAAACCAACTCCTAGAGACACTCGGTCTGTTGAAAGTCTTGTGGAAGATAAAAGCATTCCCCTATCTGAGATCAGAAAAATGATCTTAGAAAAAGAGAGATTCTCTCAATAGAAACATAAACTAAATTTAGAAACGCATGCCTGCAATTGATATTGGTACATTTACAACGACTACGTCGTTGACGAATACCATTAAAAGTTACTATGACCGCATGCTTCTCGAAACTTTAAATCCAGAGACTAAGTTCTTTCAATTCGCTGTTAAAAAGCCCCTTCCGTTAAACGAAGGTACTAGCGTTATTTGGAACAGACCACGACGATTGGGTTACGGTCAGAAGGTTACTGCTGGTATTAGACCATCTGCTAACGTTCTTTCCACACTGAAAGTATCATCGCTCATTGAAGTTTATGGAGGTTACACCGTTCTTGAAGACACTGTTGAACTAGCATCAATCACTGATGTTCTAGACATGGCTACTCAAGAATTGGCTCACCAAGCTGCCGAAACGATTGATAAGTCAATCATGCAAGCAATCCTATTCTTCGATGACCCTGATACTGCAGTGTCATCCATCAACATTGTCAAGACATCTTCTGAATTACTTATTTCAACAGATAACTTTGTTGCAAATACTTACAGTAATGTGTTGATCGCTGTTTCCGATATTAGACGTTCTGCTGGCGAACTCCGCCGAAGAAACGCTCCTACAGTGGATGGACAGAACTACATCGGTATTATTCACCCGTTGATTTCTGAAGACTTACGTTCTGACAGCACATGGCAGAACTGGCATCAGTACACAACTCCTGAGTTCTTATACAGGGGTGAAATTGGAAGAGTTGAGGGTGTTCGATTCGTCGAAACTACTCAAACCCCAGTTTCTGCTGGTTCTGGTAATGGATTTGCTATCTCTGTTGCTGGTGGTGTATCAGCCCTAGCATACGGAACTGTGATCTTTGGTCGCTCATTCTATGGTGCAACCGAACTGGATGGAGGTGTTAAAACCTTCTTAGTACAAGGTCCATCTAAGTCTGACCCATTGAACCAATCAACCACTTACGGTTGGAAGGCACACTTCACCTCTAAGGTGTTGAACGTCTCCTCAGGTTTGATTCTTTGGACTGGCTCTGATGATGTTATGACTGGTACTTCATCTACTTCTGCTCGAGAAAATGCAGGTCTTACTTTGTCCGCAATTCCAACTTCTACTTAGAATTGGGATGAAGACAAGTATCGAAGTGGCTAACCAGCTTTATAACTCAATGGTTAGGGGAAGTTTATTAGCTTCCCTTTGGTGAAGAAGTAAAGGTCGTCATCAAACATTAAGCTAATAAATAAAAAAATGAGTTTATCAGACGGAAGAGACGATAACAATAACCAACCATTAGGTGAAGGGTTTATTACTTTAGCTACTTCAGCAGCACATGGATTAGTATTTCGCTCTCCAGCATCTGCTAATGCTTACCGTATTGCTAACCCAGCTCAGTTCAAACAACCATCTCATGGGGAACATAACACCGAAGTTCCACTAACTCACTCTTGATATGCCTATTAAAAAAGCAGTAAAAAAATCTGTGGGAAGACCACGGAAAGCTCCTAAAGTTGAGGTTGAAAAAGTAGTAAAGAAACAAGTAAGTAAAGTTGATAGTTATGACGAGACTTTATGCTGGAACTGTGGAATGAAAAGGACTCATAGATGCTTTAAAGGTAGCCGAAATCAATATCGCTTTTGCGGGATTGACTGCTTTAATGCAGACCAAACTCCCAATGACGCAGATTAGGGTGGAGAGATTGTCTTCACCTTTTTCTTTTATGTGGTATAATTAATTAGTTAAGTACTTTAACGAGCATTATGAAAATAGCCGTAACAGGAGCGGCAGGATTTATTGGGAGTAACTTCATCCATTACATGGCTGACAAATATCCCTCTTACGACTTTGTCCTTATAGACAAGTTGACCTACGCCGCCAGTGAACGAGGTTTCAGTTGGGAGAACCTCGACAAATTTAAACACAACCCACGCTTTAAATTCTTTACCGCAGACATCTGTGATGAGGAAGCAATGTTTGACGCTTTGTATATGTGCAATGCGGTAGTTAACTTTGCGGCTGAATCTCACGTAGGTAGAGCAATAGTAAAATCAAATAGACATATTCACTCCAACATTATTGGAGCAGGAGTCATTGCTGAGGTAGCGATGAACTACAATATGCGAATGGTTCATATTAGTACTGATGAAGTATATGGAGAAATTAAAAAAGGAGTCTTCAGCGAAACAGACAGACTTCTACCCAAAAATCGTTATTCAGGAAGCAAGGCAGCGGCAGAAGTATTTACTTATTCTTACCTGTTTCCTCCTCATAACCTTGATATTCTTTATACAAGGTCTGCTAACAACTTCGGAAAATACCAGTCCCAAGAGAAGTACGTCCACGTTATTGCCGAATGCATCGCCAAGAATAGAGCTATAACTGTTCATGGTGAAGGGACAGAGGTACGAGATTGGCTGTGGGTAATAGACAACTGTTCAGCCATTGACCTTGTTTTACATAAAGGAAAAGCAGGAGATTTTTATAACGTATCCGCTCATAACGAATTATCTAACCGTCAGTTAGCTGAATTTGGGATTAAACATTTTGGAGGGGAAATAAAGATGATAAAGAACCGACCAGGCAATGATGCTCGGTACGCTTTGTCTACCGAGAATTTAGAGAATCTAGGCTGGAAGCCTAAATGCTGTCATAAACAAGGAACATTCGAGCGTGAGATGGTAAAAACAATTAAGTGGTACATAGATAAATATAAAAATGGAAAATACTAAGATTTTAATTTATGGCGATGGTTGGTTAGGGAATCGGTTAAACGATTACTTTAATGAACAAAAAGGATTCTCGTCTATGATCGAGAGAACTGACATCAGAGCTGTCGGAATGCAACCTATCAAGGACCTGACTAATTTTAATGAGTGTGATGTAGTTATCAACGCTGTGGCTAAAACACAAATTGACTGGTGTGAGAAGAACAAAAACGAAACTTTAGGCATCAATACCTTAGCTGCGGCTAATATAGCTGGATTGTGTGAGGATCATGGTAAACTGCACGTCTTTATTTCCTCAGCTTGTATCTTTGAGAGTAAAGATAAAGAGGATGTCAAGACTGAAGAAAGTATCCCTAATCCTAAATGCTTCTATGCTTTATCCAAAGTTGTAGCAGAACATTTGATATTAGAAGCTAATCCTCGATCAATTATTATCCGACCTCGATTACCTATCTCCGCTATTCCACATCCACGCAATACTCTGAACAAGCTCCTCGGCTATGAGAAGCTCAATGATAACCAAGAAACAGTTACGATTGTTGAAGATATGTTCCCTGTTTTATTAAAACTAATGACTGATGGAGGGCATGGAGTCTTCCATTTAGTCAATGAAGGTACTATCTCACCAGCAGAACTAGGAGAGAAAATGGGACATACCTTTACAATCCGTTCTAAAGAAGTGCAAGACGAAGATATGAAAAAAGAGGGTAAGGCTCAACGAGTAACGACATATGCGACTTCGGTAAGAAACACTCTATTACCGAATGTAAGAGATAGAGTGAATGATGTGGTCGAGGAATTTAACAAAAGAATAAAGGAGTAACTAATGAAAATTGGTAAAGGGACTGAAGTTTGGCATCAAGAACTCAGTAACATTGGTGATTGTGTCATTGGGGATAATTGTACAATTCATAGCCATGTCTGGATAGGCGATGATGTAATAATTGGCAACAACTGCAAGATTCAAGCGGGATGCTTTATTCCTAACGGAGTAACAATTGGAAACAATGTCTTTATTGGACCTCATGTGGTATTCACCAATGACAAACATCCTCCATCTGGAGGGAAGCATTGGATGAAAACTAAGGTCAATGACGGAGTATCTATCGGAGCTAACGCCACTATCCTTCCTGGTATTGAGATTGGTGAAAGCTCTCAGATAGGTGCAGGCTCGGTTGTTACCAGAAACATTCCTTCGCTTGAAGCGTGGTGGGGTAATCCTGCTAAGTTCTACTTTGGCATCAAGATCAAAGAGAGTCAGTGATACTAGCGACTTTCCTTTATAACCTACGGGAGGGGGTCAAACCTCCCATTTTATGAAAATCCCATTCTGTAAAACAACACTAGGAGAAGAAGAAAAGAAAGCTATTTGCGAAACTATCGACAGTGGCTGGGTTGTACTTGGTCCTAAGTCCAAAGAATTTGAAGAAAGGTTTGCTGATTATGTTGGAGGCAAGCACGCTATTTTTGTTGATAGTGGAACGGCAGCTTTAGACCTAGCCGTTAAGTATATAAAAATCCATAGAGAGGAGTTTTTGTTTTGTAAACATCAGCCAAGTCTACAAGTTCCGAGCTTAACTTTTGCTGCTACCGCAGAAGTAATAGTTAATAATGGATTTAAGCCAGACTTTGTAGATACTGAAACTCACTCTCTTTTAATTAACCAACCTTATCTAAATGGGATTCATGTACATCTTTGTGGAGAAAGAAATAAAACAAATGCACCAATTTATGACTCAGCTCACCGCATCGAAGCTGATGATGTAGTTAATTCCCCTTCTATTTGGTGTTATTCCTTTTATGCCACTAAGAATATGACCACTTGTCAAGGGGGTATGATTGTTACTAACTATGATAAGGAAGCGGAATGGTTCAGGTCAGCCAGAGATCATGGCTTAGATTTTGGGACAGCCGAAAGATATAAAGGAAGATACAAACAATATGACATCAAGTTCGTTGGTTATCGGTACAAAGGTGATGATCTTAGAGCTTCTATTGGAATCGAGCAATTAAAAAAGCTCCCAGAAATGACTAAACGGCGTAATGAGATTGTTAATAAATATAATGAGGGACTTTTGGAAAGTAATACTGGAAACCACGTTTATCCTATTCTTGTTAATAATAGAGAGAACTTTATGGATCATATGCACGAGAAAGGAATACAGACGACAGTACATTTTAGACCACTGCACGAAATGACAGCTTATAAAAAATATGCGTTAAAAGGAACTTTGCCCAACACAGAATGGACGGGAGAACACATAGTTTCATTACCTCTTTATCCCGATATGACACCCAAAGAAGTTCAATATGTAATCGATGCTGTAAAAGAATATGATTAAAGGATTTACATGCGGAGCTTTTGATTTATGCCACGCAGGGCATATAAAAATGTTTAAAGAAGCTAGAAGCCAATGCGACTATCTCATCGTTGGACTGCAGACTAATCCAGCAATAGATAGACCAAGAAACAAAAAGAACCCAATCCAGTCATTAGAAGAAAGATGGATACAGCTATCAGCTTTAAAATATATAGATGAAATACATATATACGAGACTGAAGATGATTTAATAAAACTATTAAGGAAACTAAAGCCAGATATAAGAATCATCGGAGCTGACTGGAAGGAAAGGAAGTTCACAGGGCATACCTTAAAGATTAAAACCTATTTCAATACTAGAAAACATAATTACTCGACATCAGAATTAATCCACAGAATTAGACATGAAAAAAGAAACTAAATGGGCGATTGTAGGACTTGGCTTTATAAGCCAACGACATATAGATGCTATTAAAGATATCGGAGGAAAGATCATCGCTGGTTGTGATATTGATGTGGAAAAACACCAAAAGCTACCTAAGGAAACAGCCTTCTTTGACCACTTTAAAGATTTAATAGAGTCTGAAGAATTTAAGGAAGTTGAGTGGGTTAGTGTTTGTACCCCTAACCATCTTCACTATGTACATGTTATGGTGTGTATCGAGAAAGGTAAAAAAGTTATTTGTGAAAAACCTCTAGTTACATCGGTAGAGCATTTTAATAAACTTGAAGATGTAGCTAACGGTAACCTATTTCCAGTTCTCCAACTCAGACATAACCCTGAATTGCAAGAGATAAAAGAATGGATTGACAAAGATCGTCCTGTGTTGGATGGAGAGTTGACGCTGAGAATGCATCGTGGTGATTTCTACTGGAAAGGCTGGAAAGGTGATGACAAAAAATCGGGAGGGATATTATTCAACATAGGCGTTCATTATTTTGATTTATTATTCTGGTTCTTTGGTAAGCCAGTGGAGTGGAAGATAGAAACTTTAGAAACAGACTATGCCAAAGGAAAGATTTGGTTTCCCAATGTCAATATCAAATGGGAGCTGTCTCTAAAAGCTCCAATGGATAATCAGTTTAGAAAGTTTGTAATCGGAGAAAGAGACATAGATTTAACAAGACATTTTGAAAACTTGCATACGAAAGTTTATCAGGATGCTTTGGAGGGTAAAAAAGTACCTCTCAGTGAAATTGGTCGAACAATTAAACAATTAATACAAATGAATTAATGGATTTCTTTTATTCAGTAAGCTCAATAATTGAGGAAGATGTATCGGTAGGACAAGGAAGCAAGGTGTGGTATTTCACCCACATTTGTAATAGTGCAAAGATAGGACGAGATACTAATGTCGGAGAAAAATGTTACATCGGCGAAGGGTCTATTATTGGTGATGATGTTAAGATAGGCAACAACGTAAACATATACCCTGGGACTATTATCAAGAACAAGGTATTTATCGGTAATGGTGCTAACTTCACCAATGTAAGGAAGCCATTTGCTTATCGCAAAGCTAAAAAGATATTGGATATAATCATTGAAGATGAAGTTTCGATTGGTGCAAACGCAACAATAGTGGGAGGAATTAAAATTGGTCGGAGAGCCATTATTGCTGATGGAGCAGTAGTTACTAAAGATGTTCCAGACGAATGCTTTGTCGCTGGGAATCCCGCACGAATTAAAAAGAACTTAAAAGATTTTTATGACCACAAAAAATAAAGAAGCAACAATTAGTTTTATCGTCCCTTGTTATAACGATGCCGACACTATTGAGAAGATGGTGTTATCTGTTAGAGATCAAGATTTACCTAACATAGAAATTATCGCTATTAATGATGGCTCAACCGATAAGAGCAAGGAGGTATTAGAGAACTTAAAAGCTGTAGGATTAATAGATAAATTTATTAACTTCGAGAAAAACAAAGGTGCTTGCATAGCAAGAAATAAAGGAGCAAAGGTAGCGACAGGAAAGTATCTAGCGTTCCTTCCAGCCGATGCAATCCTTTATGCAGGAATGGCACGGATATGGCATGACACTTTAGAGGACTTCCCAGAATATGACTTTATGTACGGAGGGTATCGTTTCATTGATGAGGATGGCGAGCCATTGGAAGGTCAAGATTATATGGGAGGAGCTTTTGACCCTTATCTACTAGAAGTAACTAACTACATTGATGGCTCATTTCCTATTAGGCGAGAGAAGTTCTGGGAATATGCTGAGAAAATGAATCAACCAGACGGACTCTGGGACTCGAAGATTAAATCCTTACAAGACTGGGATTATTGGTTATCAGTAGTGAAGAACGGAGGAAAGGGAGTTTTTGTTCAAGATATATTCTTTGGCACAACCATTCCTCATAAGGGAGGATTATCTTATGATTCAGCCGAGAACTGGCTTGCTAGAACTAATGCTATTAAAAAGAAGCATGGTATTCCAAAGAGAAAGCTATGCGTAGCTTCACTAGGAGCAGGGTTTCATGCCAAAAGATTAGCTTATATTCTGGGAGCAGATTATAAAGAAATGCCTTCGTTTAAACCGCATGAATATGACGCTCTTTATTCCATTGGTTTCTATCCGCAGTTTGGAGTAAAGCAAGACCAGATGTTCTTCAATAATCTTTATAGACAAGAAGAAGGGAGAACACCAGCTAAAAAGATTGTTCATTTTGTAGGTACAGATGTATGGCAACTATTTAATGTTTCCCTTAACAATCTAAAGGTTTGGCGTAATTACTTTAAGAATGCCGTTGATGAAGTTTTGTGTGAGAGCGACTTTATTCAAGACGAGTTAAAGGAGTTGGGTATTGACGCTAAGATAGTACCTTTACCGCCAGCCAAGCTCTATAAAATGCAACCACTTCCTAAAGACTTTACCGTTGCTTGTTATATGCCAGCTGTTAATAGGGAGTTCTACCGACCAAAAGAAATGCAGGAAATAGTTAAGAAACTTCCTGATGTTAAGTTCAAGTTCTTCGGTAATCCTAGACAAACAGGAAAAGACCCAGCATTAGGTAAGAACTGTGAGTACATGGGCTATGTTCATGACATGGAGGGTTTCATTAAGGAATGCTCAGCTATCATGAGATTTCCTCAACACGATGGATTACCCATCAGTGTCTTAGAGTTTATCCTAGCAGGCAGACATTCAATCCAAAGTGTGCCTATCTATGGAACGTTGAGTCTTAAAAACTTTACAGTAAAACACGCAGTAGATGGTATTAAAAAATTAAAAGAAATGTGTGAGGAAGGTCAGAACAAAAAAGGATCGGCTCATTGGAGAAAAGTATTAAATCACAGCACATACCGAAAAACAATGAAAAAGTTATCCACTTATGACCCTAAATCTTATTGGGAAAGTCGAGCTAGGTCATGGTCAGACCAAGCTAGAGAAATGAGGATTGAAGTTGATGAGGTGCATAAAGTATTTAAAGAAGTAAATGCTAAAGATGTGGTTGATGTTGGGTGTGGTGATGCTCGTTGGTATACTCATCTCAAAGAATGGGGAGTTGAGAAGTATAAGGGTATTGATATCTCAAAGAATCTAATAGAAGCAGCTCAATTAAGATTCCCTCACGAAAAAGACAACCTAGAAGCTATTAAGGTAGAAGATTACAAGCCAGAGAAAAAGCATGAGCTTATCTTTTCCTATACTTGTTTTGAACATATAACAGCTAAAGAATGGCCTAAGGCAGTTAAAGCGTTAAAGGCGATGGGCAAAAAGCTACTTCTCATAGAACCAATGGGATTCCCATCAAGATACTATTGTCATGACCATCCTTATGAAAAGAACTTCAAGGTCTTAAAGAAAGTTAAGCTAAAAGATAAGACAATTCTATTATGCGACCTAAAGTAAGCGTAGTCATGCCCACTTACAATAGGGCTAGAGTGATCCAGAATGCGATTAGAAGCGTGATTGACCAGACTTATAAGGATTGGGAGCTAATCATCGTTGATGACGGCTCAGACGACCATACAGAGCGAATTGTCAAAAACTTTGCTTATCCCAAAATTGTCTACCACAAAGCAGAACATTCTGGTTATGTGTCAAAGGTGAGGAATATAGGGAATAAACTAGCTAAAGGCGACATAATAGTGGTTCATGACAGTGATGACGTTGCCTTTCCAGACCGATTAGAGGAGATTGTCAAGTGCTTTGAGCAACATCCCTATGCAGAAGCTGTCTATCATGGAATGTACCTAAAGTTTTACGATGTTTATCACGACTCCATTGTAAGAGGAATAAGACCAGTTCGTCCCTACTCGAAAGACCATCTCTTGAGTGAGCAGTATATTCCAGGTCAGATAGCCTATAAAAGACATATAATCATGAGACATCCTTATGACGAAAGAATAAGGTGTTGTGATGATTACCAGATGTTATTGGAGTTCGCTCTTAACGATGTGAAGTTTCAACCTCTCTATAAGAATTTATACGAGTACACCGATTCACCCGATTCTATCAATGTTCATGGAGAGGCTGCGGGTTGGCGAAGGCAAGATATGAAAGTTATCTGCAAAGATATATTGCGTGGCAAGTATGGGATAGAAGCTAGAGCTGAAATGTTTAAAAACACTGTAGACAAAAATATAACTTCAGTAGATGACTTATGAAGATATACACAGTGGTTGGAGCTAGACCCAACTTCATTAAAATAGACCCTAAGCTAAAACAAACTATTGTTCATACTGGCCAACATTACGATTATGAAATGTCGCAGTCTTTCTTTGACCAGAGAAAACTTCCTAAACCAAAATATAATTTAGGTTGTAAAAAGGTAGGGCAAATGATAGACAAACTAACCAAGCTATTCCTTGAAAATAAACCAGATATAGTGGTGGTTTTCGGAGATACTAACAGCTCTTTAGCAGGTGCATTAGCCGCCGCTTACGCAAAAATACCAGTGGCTCACCTAGAAGCTGGTGTCAGAAGTTATGACTGGGAAATGCCAGAAGAAGTTAATAGAGTTTTGATTGATCGAATTGCAAAGGTTAAATTATGTCCCAATCAAGATGCAGCAATCAATCTCATGAAGGAAGGGATTAAAAAAGGAATCCATGTGGTAGGCGATTCTTCCTTTGATGCACTGAATAAGTTTATGCCTGTTAAAAGGACTAAGGACTATAAAAAATACATGCTTCTTACGCTTCATAGAGATTTTAATACCGACAATAAGAGCCGATTAAGAGACATTATGAAGGCGTTAGATTTATCTAATGAACGCATTATCTTTCCTATTCACCCTAGAACCAAGAAGATGCTCAGGAAGTTTAAGATAAAAATTCCTAAAAACATTGAGGTTATTCCTCCGCAAGAATATAAGAGCATCCTTTCCCTAATCTCTAATTGCACCAAAGTAATTACTGATTCGGGAGGAATCCAAAGGGAAGGTTATTGGATGCAAAAGCCAGTCATCATTCTAAGAGATACAACAGAATGGACAGAAATAATTAATAAACGGGGAGGAGTTTTAGTTGGTGCAGATATGAGAAAGGTCTATGATGCAGTTAAAGATTTTAAAGGAAGACCAATCACTCCTCCTAAATTTGGAGCTAATAAAAAAATAAGAGATACCTTATACAAATATGTCTAAAAAGAAACCGAAGAAAAAAGGAGTAGATGTTTTGGGTAGGATGCCCAAGAAGACAGAGGGTCAGTTAAATGTTTATTATCACGTAGCAGAAAATTCTGGCGTAGGATTCTATCGTCAATATCTACCAGCCAAAGTATTAAGAGACTTGGATATACAAAATGCAACGATAAGTGATTTTAGATTTGGCAAAGGAGATCACGCTTTAATGGATATGCACACCTTATTTGAGGTTGCTATGTGGGCAGATTTGATTGTTGTAGGGAGACATGATAAAGGTGACTATTACGCCCAATGGGGAGGGATACGAGAGTTTTTTAACATGCCGATAGTAATGGATACAGACGATAATGTTCAGCATGTGAGACCGAGCAACCCTGGCTATACAGGTTATCATCCAGGGTCAGAGGCTCTGATGTGGAACAAGCACGCTGTTGGTAAAGTTTTTGATGCCATCACTGTAAGCACCGAAAACTTGGTAGAAGTTTATAAAGAGGACAATCCTAAAATCTATCATCTTCCCAATAACATTGATGTTAAGGAATGGGAGAAATACCCTATTAAGAAATTTGATGACGGCAAGATTAGAGTAGGATTCATTGGCTCGTCTGCTCACACAGAAGGAATAAAGATTATTAAACCTCCATTAAAGAGAATCTTAGAAGAACATTCTAATGTGATTCTTTTCATAACACATGTTTATAGATCTCATTTCGAGGATTGGCCAAAAGAGCTGAAAGACAGAATAGAGTGGATTCCCTGGTTAGAGCTGGAGACGTGGCCTAAAGAGTTAAGAGCTCTCGGATTGGATATCAGCTTAGCTCCATTAGCAGATAATATGTTTAATCGAGGAAAGTCTAATTTACGCTGGATGGAATACTCAGCTTGTAAATGGGCGACTGTCGCCTCGGATGTTGAGCCTTACAGATGTATCAACAATGGCAAAGATGGTATACTAGTAAAGGAGAGGAATGAATGGTACGAAGCTATTGACAGCTTGGTAAAAGATGAGAAGCTAAGGTATAATATAGGGGAGAACGCTTTTGAAAGAATCAGTAAAGATTTCGACATAAGGAACAACTGTAAGAAATGGGATGCAGTGTACAAAGAAATTCATAAGAAGTACCACGATTTCTTCGGAAAGAAAAAGGTTTTCAAGAAGGTTAAGAAAGGTAAATATAAACAATTAGCTTAGGAAAATATAACCTAAGCACAGGTTTAAAGAAGAGCCAGCATCTGCTGGTTTTTCATATATAAGATGGCATTAATATCATCAACAGGATCAATAAGGACTGAGATTGCTCTGCGACTCAATGAAGCAGAGAGTGATAACACAAGTACTTACACGGGTTGGATTAACCTTGCAATGAGAGATATCACCAATACTTTTGGGTTCGCTCCTTTTCTCTATGCTTCTGCTAATAAAGCTCTAACAGCGGGAACTAGATTTTATACAATGTCTGCTATCGCTAGTGATTTTGAAAAGATGAACACAGTTACCTATCCAGGTGGAGATGTAACCTTGCAATACCTATCACCACAAGACTTTGATATTTTACAACCTTCAGCTACTGAAACTGGCATACCAATGATATACACTCTTAGAGGTCAAGGAGTAAACGCTCAATTAGAAGTTTTCCCAGTGCCAGGAGGAGGAGTTACCTTAAACTTTGATTATCAGAAAGAAATACCTTCGGTTTCAGTGGCATCTGCTATTCCTGAAATCCCAGAGAAATACTATGAAGCTCTAGTTCTTTATGGAGAATCCTTAGGATTAAGACGGAGAGGGAGAAGTGCTGAAGCTATGCAGATTAGAAATGAGTACGAAAGAATGAAGCAACAAATGATTAGAGATTTGAATAATCAGACTACGGGAGTTAGACAAATTCTCACCACCAGAGATGTTACTAGAGTCAGAGGTCGTTCAACTGACCCAGTTATAAATATGTTTAATAGAATAAATTAATGAACGAAGTAAAGTGGCTTGAAAAAGATAGAGAGGCAAATCCGAACAGGCATCCAATGCCAGAGAATAGACCTGTAGCCGAAGATGTTGGACCAGAAGCCAGAGAGATTAGTGAGTTTGAAGCTAGAGAGGGACACCCGTACATCGTTGAAAAATTAAGAATACGTAATGATTTCAGAATAGACCCAGCCGTAGAAGCTAAAGCCTTAGCAGTAGATGATTTTATAAGAGGTCAATCGCATGCAGAAACAACAGCTGGTTATGATATGACACTGACTCGCTTACTAGAAGGATTACCCGAATCACTAGAAAGCATACTATTACAAAAAGGAGGAGTCAGAGTTTTAGAGAGAATGTTCACCGAAGCATCTATCAGCAACAAAAAATCATCGGATGGATATTTGGAGGAATATAAGCGTAAATTAGCAATACAAAAAGTCGCATCGCTAAAACATCAATTAAAATTAGCATTAAGAGCAATAGCATAACATGGCAAAATTAATATCAGTACAAGAAATTCAAAACGCTAACTGGGACACAGATGTAGATGCTCCCTTAAGCGACGGATATTCTTATACCAACATAACCACCTCTGCACAAACTCTAGTTAAAAGTGGAGCAGGGTTTTTGAAACAAATAGTGATTGGAGAATCCCCAACCAGTGCGTTCAGATTATATGACAACACTGTATCAGGTGGAACTACAATAGGAGACATTGGTGCTGCCACTGCAGACGGCATCACAGTCCAGTATGGATTGAAATTTGATAACGGACTGGTAATCAGTTCTGGGTCGAGTGATACAAATATAACAATAATTTATAAGTAAATATGCCTATTAACGACAAAGGAAGAATGGAAACCAGTCAAGCGGTGGTGAATGCTACTACTGCTATCTCAAGTGATGGTACTCCTGTTTTTAAGGTGTCCTCTATTACTTCTGGTGGAACACTTACCCTTGATGGTGACGCTAGTAATAACCGAGTATCAGCTTTTCAAACTGACGCTGGAAATCTAATGATGTCCGCAAAAAGCGATGACGGAGGCTTGTTAAGGGTTTCAGCACTTCAAGGAGATGCTTCAACTCACCGTATGTCCGCTATTCAAGGAGATGCAGGTAACTTAATGGTGTCTGCCAAGAGCGATGATGCGGGCTTGCTTCGTATGTCTGCCGTTGGAGGAACAACTGGGGACAGTGTTCTAGTAGATGGACGTGTCCAGACTGTATCAGCAATGGTGTTAAGCTCAAAAACCGTTGATTTTAGCGGTTTAGCTACATCAGCTAGTGAGCAATTAGCAGTACGAATAGGAACTGAAGACGCTAATGAGGCATCTGTTTCAGCAAAAAGTGATGACGCTGGACTGCTCAGGGTATCTTCTATCGGAGGTGATGGAGCTAATCACAGAGTATCCGCTATTCAAGATGACGCCTCAAACTTAAACGTCTCTGCTAAGTCAAAGGACGGAGCATTATTACGTGCTTCGGCTGTACAAGATGACGCAAGTAATCTAGACGTATCGGCTAAATCAGATGATGCAGGTCTATTAAGGATGTCAGCCATCGGAACTCTTACCGTTTCAGGAACTATTGATGTAGACCAACCAGACGCTGATAATCTTAGAGTGTCAGCTTTCTCTGATGATGCTGGAACATTCCACGTGTCAGCAATTGGAGATGTTACAGTAGTTCAAACAGACGCAGTTAATTTAGATGTTTCAGCTAAGTCTCTCGATGGAGGTACTTTGAGAGTATCGGCAATTATGGCAGACGCTAGCAATCATAGAATATCTGCTGTTCAAGCCGATGCTTCTAACCTAAATGTGTCAGCCAAGTCAGATGATGCAGCCTTGCTACGCTCCTCAGCTATTCAGGGTGATGCTTCCAATTTGATGACCTCAGCTATCCTTCAACCAGATGCAGCTACTAAGTTATCTATCTTTCAAACTTCTGCAGGTGTAGCAACGAAAATAGCTGTTAAGGGTTCTAAAGCAAACCTATACGGCTACCAACTAGGAAACCGAGCAGGTGTTGACCAATGGTTGACTATGTTTAATGCAGCTACTGTGGGAGCAGTTACATTGGGTACAACCGTACCTGATAAGGAAATCTTTGTACCCGCTAATGGTGGTGCAAACTTAGCTTGGTCGATTCCACCAACCTTTAGTGCTGGAATCGTTGTGGCTGTTGTATCCGCACCAAATGGTGCTACAGCAGGAGCTTCAGCGATGTCAGTTAGCTTAGACTATCTCTAAAAATAAATAACTCTTAACTAAAAATGGCAATCGCATTTGACGCAGTATCTTCAGGAGGAAATGGAGGAACTTCTCAGACCTTCTCTCATACGTGTTCAGGCACAAACCGCATTTTATTTGTTGGTGCGTTTAACCAAGAATCTAGTAGCACAGTTACTGGCGTAACATATGATGGAGTGGCTTTGACGCAAATAGACAGCAGTTCCCAAACCAATAATTCGGTTAGTTTATGGTATTTGATAGCTCCTTCAACGGGGGCTAATAATGTTGTTGTTACGAGGTCAACTTCAACGAATGCTTTATTAGGAGTGGCAGTTAGTTATACAGGAGCTAAGCAAAGTGGAGTTCCTGATTCTGATAATACAGGGGGTTCTAGTTCGGGAAGCTCTTTAACCATTAGCACGACAACTGTGGAAGATAATTGTTGGATAACTGGTATCTTTAGAAATGAACAGGGTGTTAACATTGCTGGTTCTAATACCACAATGAGAAATGCAAGCTCTATTGCTATGGGTGATACTAATGCTGACCAAAGTCCCGCTGGCTCATATTCAATAGGAACTACTTGGAGTGGTTCAGGAAGAAATGTGGGAGTAGTAGCTTCATTTGCTCCAGCTCCAGAAGCCGTCACAACAGTCGTTAGAAACCTGATGACATTAGGAGTAGGAAGATAATATGGCAATACTCACATTCAACAATTTTAGAGGAGTGAACCTAGCTGAAGACGCTTGGAAACAAAACTTCGGTAAATATGTAATGGGCGTTGATGTTGTTGGTATGCACAATAACGTGGACACAGATGGTCTCCCAGGAGTTTTACAAGGTTTACGAGTTATGGCTGTTGGAACAGAAGCAGGCTCACCCAATGAGATAACTGACTTATGTCGTAGGTTTGCTCTGAATAATAGCGTATCTTCTAATGCTTGGGCTTTAGGGGATGGTTTAAGAGTCTATGAAAGAGTGGGTACTACTTGGACTAAACGTTATGCAGGAGCTGGAGTGGACTTCGTGGCAGCTAGAAATACAACTGATGGAGGAGGGTTACTCGCTTTTCAAGATTCTTTATGGGTAGTAACCAATGGAGATGTCAATAGAATTACAGCTCCGACTGGTGGACTTACTGCTCCTTATAACGATGGAACTAACAACGCTAACTTCTCATCTACTACTAGCTCATCAAGGCCATCTTTAGAGTTTGAGGAAAAAGCGTATTTTGGAAATAATAACTTTGTATCCTCTTTAAGTGGAGACTCTACTCCTATCTGGACACAAAAAGCCCTCACTTTAGACAGTGAGTGGACGATTGAATCAATGGCTATTTATAGTGGACGCATTTATATAGCCGCTCAAAACGGTAGCTTTTCACGAGTGTTTTCTTGGGACGGCTCATCGCTATTTCCAATAAGCACTTTCAACGTTTTTGGTGAATCTACAGGACTTCAACTAATTTATTTTGACGGAAGATTATGGGCTATTAGTATTGCACCGACTTCTAATAACACTCAGTTTACTAATATTTATATTTTTGACGGGGCTAGTTTTCAAAAGTTTTTAGAGTTACCAGCAGGCATTCATGCAGGGCGAGATGGAGCTACTATTTACGATGGCAACCTACTTATAGGTAGTACGGAAAGCAGTAATATAGCTAGCTACGGAGATGGTGTGGGAGGCATTTGGACTATCGGTAAAAAAGCTCCAGGACAACCATACGAACCTGTTTTAGCTTACAACCCTTCTAATGGAGTTACTGAAACCACAATAGGAGGGATATTCGCCGCTCCTAATAATTTAGTATTCGTAGGAACTACCAATAACAGCTCTAGTGCTGATGAGATTTGGGAATTGCAATCTACTGACCAACAAACAGCAGGGATTTGGAGTTCAAATCCTATTGACGCTGGAATACCAGACAAGCCAAAGATGTGGCATGGTATTCAATTAAACAGTGAGCTTGACCAAGATAGCTACAACTCTAATAGGACAATTACTATTAGCTATAAAGTTGACCAAGCATCATCTTTCACAACATTAACAACTGTTGAGGGGGAGAATAGTGGTGTTAATCCCGATCCTAACAGATACATTCCCATCGGAGTTACAGGTCGTAATATAGAAATTAGAATACAAATTAACACCTCAGGTTCGGTAACTACCACTCAATTAAGAGGCTTCTCATTAGAGTATTCAGAAGCTACCAGATAACATGCCACAAAACATAGAACCACAACAACCAAGATTAGTTGAATCACATTATCACAATGGGATGGACTCTCCTCGTGTTGATTATCAAAACCTTGACAGAGCCCCTAACTTAATAGTTACCGCTGTTGTAGATGGAGCGGATGCTAGAAAACAAGAGTTTTATGACAAGTTTTTTATAGCTCCTTATGTATGTGAAGTTACAGCTATAAGCGAAGTTCATACCGCAGCAGAAGCGACGGCTGATCCTTACACTATGCAAGTACAAAGACTTCAAGGAACAGAAGCAACTGGGAGTGGAGATGACTTATTAACCACAGCTTTTGACTTGACAGATACTGCAGAAACAGTAGTTAATGGGACTTTAGTAAATACAAATGTTAGAATATTAAATAAGGACGATAGATTAGCCCTCCGATTACAACAAGTGAGTGGCTCAGATTGTCAAGATGTAGTCGTAACAACTTCTCTCAGAAGGGTAGACTTATTTCAATAAAAACTATGCCATCATTTTTAGAACAATTAAAATCACTCCCCCTCCTCTTTGGTGGACAACGCCGTAGAGCACGGACTTCACAAGTACAAGCAGAAGCACTAAAAGCAAAACTCGCTCAACTTCCTGCTGGAGGCGAACAGGTAGATATAAGTGAAACAGTAGATGTAACTGAACGAACACCAGCACCTGCTTCTATTGCAGAAACTCAACCGCTTCCTCCAACAGGAGTAGGAACAACTCCTACTGCGGGAGGTCAAGTTGGTGCTCCTACTACTCCCCTAGTCCCAGGAGGCGTAACTCAAGTATCTCCTGATGCTGGTCTTGGTGGAATTAGCGAAGAACAAATAACACAGTTTAGAGAGTTGATGGGTCAACAGAGAACTCCAGAAATGATAGAGGAAGAAGCACAAACTCGTCAGATTTTAGAACAACTAATCCCCTTCAGACAACAATTAATTCAAGCCCAAGCTCCTTCCGAAGCCATCACTCAATTAGATACTCAGATTGGAGAAATGCAACGACAAATTGCAAGAACTAGACCAGAAGCATTAGTAGGTAGGGCTGAAACATTAAGAGGTGCTGAGTTAGAAGCTAGAGCTCGGAGAGCTCCAGTTCAAACAGAACTCACTGAATTGTTATTTCAACGCTCTGCTCTCGGTCAGAGAAGAGCAGCTCAAGCACAACGAGCTCAAGCTGGAATAACCGCACTTGGAGCAGAAGCGGAGATTAGACAAGCTATGGCTCAATTAGGACGACCCGCTGAATTACCTGCTGCAATCCAGACAGAAATATTTAAGAGGGCATTTCCTACTACACCCGAACCAACATTGAGAACAGTGGGAAACCAGCTATTAGAACTAATCCCAGGACAACCTCCTAAAGTTATCTTTGAAGCAGACCCTAATCTCGATCCTCTAACCAGACAGCAGATTATAGGTAATACTATGAGTCTGAGGAAAGATTTTAATAGCCAGTCTAAGGAGTTCATAAAGGTAAGAGATGCTTATGGCAGAATAAAGGCCTCAGCTGCGGACCCATCAGCAGCAGGAGACCTGGCACTTATCTTTAACTACATGAAAGTACTTGACCCTGGTTCAACAGTTCGTGAAGGAGAATTTGCTACTGCACAAAATTCAGGAAGTGTACCAGATAGAATACGGGCTCAATATAATAACATTATTGAAGGAACAAGATTGTCTCAAAATCAACGTGATGATTTCGTAGATAGAGCAGGAAAATTATATAAGTCACAAAGAAACTTCCAAAATACTTTAAGAAAGGAATTTTCCACAACTGCCCAGTCGTTTGGATTAGATCCTTTGACAGTAGCCCCAGATGTAACCAAAGGGATAGAGATTATAGGCGAAGAAAGTATTGAAATAGAAAGAGGAGGAGGCTCTTTCAGAAGAAATGAAGATGGGTCTTATACCCGAGTAAAATAAAAGTATGGCATTACCAAAAATAGGAGAAACAATTAGTGCGGAAGAATTTGTTAAATTACCAGGCGTTGGTGAGACTATTAGTGCTGAGATGTTTGAAGCGTTACCAGCACAAGTAGCTCAACCTAAACCTCAAATGAACCTTCTCCAAGCATTAGGAACTGGTGTTACTCAAATACCTAAAAGCGGTGCAAGATTTGTAGGAGATATATTTTCAGCTCTTACTAGTCCCATAAAAACCCTTGAAAGTGTAGCGGCTCTTGGTGCTGGTGCAGTTCAAAAATTAATTCCAGGAAGACAAAAACAAGAAGAAACCTTTGATGTAGTAGCAGATTTTTATACAGATAGGTATGGAAGTTACGAAGGATTTAAAGAAGCCATCGCCGAAGATCCTGTGGGAGTATTGGCTGATTTTTCAGCACTGGCTACTGGTGGGGCAGCTGCGGGAGCTAGGATACCTAAATTAACCCAATTAGCTGGACGTGTAGGAAAAGTAGGTAGGGTAACCGACCCTCTTAGATTACTAGGACGAGGAGTTGGGGTAACAGGAAGAAAAGTAGGAGAAAGAATACCATCATTAGCAGTTCCTTTAGAAGAACGTGCAATTAAATTTTATCAATCCGCTTTGAAGCCTACTGTAGCTGTTGAAAAAAAATTTCCTGATGTAGTTAAGACTAGTATAAAAGAAGAGATTATAGTAGGTGCTGATGGTTTAGAGAAAGCAAGAAATGTTATTGATAAACTAAATGATGAGATTACGGCAAGAATTGCGAAATCCACTAAAACAGGAGCAGTAATAAAAACTAAGGATATTGTTAAAAGTTTAGAAGATGTGAGAACTCAGTTGATGTCAGATGTTTCACCTGGGGAATCCTTAGCCCTATTAAAAGCGTTAGAAAAGGATTTTAGAGGAGCTCATGGTACAAGATTAACTCCTAAGCGAGCTCAAGAAATTAAAATATCTTCGTACAAACGTCTTAGAAAATCTTACGGTGAACTGAAAAGTGCTCAAATTGAAGGAAAAAAAGGATTGGTTAGGGGGGTAAAAGAAGAAATAGAAAAAGTAATTCCAGAAGTTAAAGAATTAAACGCAAGAGAAAGACAACTTATCGGTCTGGACAAAGCATTGATAACGGCTGTTAGAAGAATGAAGAATAGAGATGTTGTTGGATTAGGTGAAATAGGTGCAGCAGGAGCAGGAGCGGTGGCAACAGGAGGGATTGGAGGATTGGCTCTAGGATTAGTTAAACGGGTAATCGATAGCCCAGGTATAAAATCGAGATTAGCCATCGCCCTTAATAAACTTGCGAAAAGAAAAAAGAGACCATTAAGTCCTCAGAGTAGAGCTTTCCTTCGCTCTTTAACTCCTACAGCTCGAATAACTGAACCAGAACGAGAAAGAAGAAGACCAACTGTTAGAGGAAGTTTTGAGAGAAGAAGATTTTAATGGGTATGAAAAGCAATAATGACAACCTAAAGCAGATTGAAAGAAGACTGGAAAATATAGAAATCCAAACGACCAATCACATCAGCGGTATTAAAAAGGATGTATCGTGTATCAGAGAAGACGTAACAAAAATAGGTACGGATGTAACGTGGTTAAAGAAATTCTTTTGGTTAATAATGAGTACATCGACAGGTGCTATTCTGGTTGCTTTATTTGGTTTAATCCTTAGATGAAAACACGCAAAGAGTTTTTAGATAATATAGGGTCTCCTCTTAAAGATGTTAAGTGGAAAAAATATCCCTTCGGTAATGTCAGACAATACTGGGCAGAGAATCCCAGACTCTATTCAAAGTTTTTTAAGGAGAACGATCAATTAAATTATCATGTAGCTGGACACCCAGGGATAGACGTAGCTACCTTTGAAGGAGACGATGTGTTATCAATGCACGATGGATATGTCTATGCTATTAAAACAGACCGCCACTCACTCGGCGGTCTAGTCATTTGGATAGCAAGTGATGAGTTAGACGACAATGGAGAAATCATTGTAGTTTCCTCTGTGTACGGACATTTAAGCGAAATTAAGGTCAATATAGGACAACGGGTAGAAAAGGGCTACATCATCGGTTTAGAGGGTAACACGGGCTTTGTGATATCAGGAGGTACTCCGTATTGGGGAAATGCTCCTGCTGGTAAGGGAATCCATCTCCATTTTGGGATGTATGAGTTCAAAGATGGAAAAAAAAGGTATAATAATCCTATGAAGGGTTCACTTGATCCTTTGCCATTTATCACTGAGGGCAAAAATGTAGAGGGGCTAATGATAGTTCTCGCAAATATAAAAAGCTATCTCACCTCTTTGTTGAGTAAGTTTTGAGTAATAACAAAAATAGAGGTCTTTTCTGGCTAATCATTATAGTGCTAACCGCATTCACTATCGGTTATGTCATGTCAGATAAGATGGAAAATAAAGATGTTCAATACATTCCTCCACCAACTCTGGAAGAAAGGTGGTTAAGCGACGTATTACCAAAGTTAAAGAAACAAGAGAGTGGTGGAGATGCCTATGCAATAAACCACGAGGACGCTAAGAAAACTGGTTATCCTAGTATAGGTTGCTATCAATATCAACCACCTACTTTTATAGAAAAAATTAAACAACATGACTTATTACCAGATGCTGAAGAAGCTGAATATATGAATTGGATTAATGATTGTGAGTTCCAAGAAGAACTCACTAAGTTAGTGTTATTAGAGCCTAACGGCTGGAAACACTGGTATACTAGTTTTATGTCCTTGAATCTTCCAAGAAATCCCAAAGAAGGAAGTTCGGGAATAAAGGTCGCAAACAACTAAACAATTATCATGGAATATTTATTAGGTGTAGTAGTGGCAATCGTTGTAGAAGGAGTTAAGAAGTATGGTCAAACCGAAGGATTTGGCACGATGATTGCACTATTGATTGTGTCTCTTATTGGAGGTTGGGCTTATGTATACTTCCTCGCATTTCCATTTTGGGAAACTGTTGCACAAGCGTTGCTCTATGGAGCAGGTCTTCACAACTTAATTCTTAAGAGATTAATAGACAACAACTAGGCTAAACTTATCGAACAAATTATACAGTCCTCTATTGCTAAGATAGAGGACTTGGTATACTGGAAGTATGGCTAGTAAACATCTATATAATCACATACACAGATTTATAACTTATTGGAGGGAATGACACTAGCCACCAGCAAAGGTCGTTTAAAAACCCATATACAAAGATTATGTACTACGAAACAAAAGACCCTCAAGTCTTGCCTCTTCTCAACGAAGAAGAAGCTGCTGTTGCTGAGGAAGAAGTAGCAGAAGACATCGAAGAAGGTGATGGAGAAGAGGAAGGAAATGATGAAGCAGATTAAGGCTGAAGGCCTACCTCGTCGGTAAGATTTGACCCGAACCTTTTTGGGTCCTGGCTTCCTACTTACTCTTCGAGGGTAACACTGTGAGAGTAAATCTTGACGTAACAGTCAAGTT
>Ga0098068_1000137_pt1 | contig 30704 bp, 46 predicted proteins | sample 26BtaG_FD_75059 | JGI IMG/M metagenome (GOLD analysis project Ga0098068, IMG submission 75059) | Marine viral communities from Cariaco Basin, Caribbean Sea - 26B_WHOI_OMZ_CsCl | ecosystem: Environmental > Aquatic > Marine > Oceanic | place: Caribbean Sea: Cariaco Basin | collected 2014-11-09 | reverse complement strand
CCAGGTAGATGCCCCACGAGTAGTAGGGTGACAGAGAGACTTAGAAGTGAGAAGAGAAGGGGGAAAAGGAGGCGCGAATTGCGCCAGAAATGAGAAACTTAGTGACTTTTGGGGACAAAGGCGCAGTGGGGCCACGCGGAGTATCACTACTTCCGGAACCTCACTGGGAAGCGCGGAAAGAGGGGATGCCGCTTGGCGCCGCAGCGTGGCTACTGCGGAGCCCAGATCTTGACCGTGTATCTTGCCGATGTTGACATGATGTCCAGGTGGAACGTCCCTGACTGGTGTACCCAGGATTCGTCAGCGCCGGGGGTATCGGTATTGGCGGCGAGGGCAACCATGGAATTGTCAGCATCATTCACGGTGACGGAGAGGGTCGGGTAGACATCGGTCTTTGTCCAGTGATACGCGATCTTCCAAGGGGCCCTGGCGTGGAATGCCTTCGTGGTCTTGGCGCCGCTCCCCGTGAAGGTCTCGACAAGGCGGTAAGCAGGATTGGCATCAGCGGGTGTTGGCTCGGTGGATGCAACAGACGGTTTCGACGCATCCGCACCCGAACCGGCCGGTAATGACGGTGGATCTGGCGGGTTGGTCGAGTTCCCATTACAGATGAAGTACACAAGCATGAGCCAGAAGAAGGCGCCGGACCAGAACAAGAAACGCACCAAACGGGAATGGAACCGACGTTCTACCTCGAGAATGCTCGGCGGACGCGCATCATCGCGGTCGTTATCATCAGCCATTGATGACCCTCCTGTGTATAGATGCTACCACTCCCGATGCGACCATGCCACGCGGCCGACGAGGCGGGAGTCTCGTTCGCGGACGTTTAGGACGGGGTACTCGGGGACGTTTCCGGGGACGAGGGTCCATACCCAGGGGCCGCGGGCGCCGGCGCCGGCGTCGCGTCCTCCCCACCAGCGGCAGACGGTCTCGTCGGTGTCGAGGACGACTACCACTATGTCGTGGTAGGGGCGGAGCTCCTTGGGGTCGCAGATGGCGATGCCGGCGTAGTCTCCCTCGATCAGGGTCGGTGACATGCAGTCCCCGATGATCCTGGTGAGCCGGGCGGTGCGGTGCCAGTCGACCTCGCGGACGGGGAACTGCTCCTCAACCATCTCGTCGGAGATCGTTGGGGCGCCGGCGTGGGCGAAGCCGATCACGGGCATGAGCCGGGTGGGCCTATCTATAGGATAGACGCCGTTCTCGCGGTCGCGATGGAGGAAGCGCTCGTGCACTTCCTCGACGGTCATCTTCGCCAGCTCCGGGGGTTCTCCCTGATCGTGGAAGTAGGTCAGGGCATCAGTGGCGCGCTTGGCGTCGTTGACCCGTAGATTGGGCAAGGCGGCGCCCAGAACATCCTCTTCTGCGACGCCAAGGGCTCCAGCAAGGGCGGGAATGTGAATCAGCTTGGGCTGGGTCTTGCCTGCTTCCCATTGGGAGATGGACGAGTGGGACACGTCGACCTTACGAGCCAGATCGCGAATGCTCAGACCTGCATCCTTGCGCAGCGAGCGGATTCTTGTGCCTATCTCGGCCATGTACCTCAAGAGTACCCGGTTTTCTTTCCGCTGGGGATTGACCGGTTGGTCGGTTTACTATACAATGATGATTATGAGCGGTCAGATAATCGACCATATCCGCCCTCGCGGACGCCCTCCCATCATCAAACTGCACTTCCCCACACGAGAAGCCCTCGATGAGGAACTGCGGAAAGGGCGGTCCCTTCGCCAGATCGCGTTCGAGATCGGCGTGACGCCGGGGGCGATGACCAATCACATCCGCGAGAACGGCTGGGAACTTGAGATCGAACGCCGGCTCGTGGAGGCGGCGTGAGGTCCAGACTGCGCCCTGAACATATTGGGGGCGCCCCCAATATCTCCAAAACGCACCTACTGAAACATTCTACGCGCGCGCGTAACATCTCCAAAACGCACCTACTGGAACATATTGGGGGCGCCCCGACAATGTTTCAAAACGCACTTTCTCAATTCAGAGCGATCAGCCGGGCGCCGGCGGCGAGTAGTAGCAGTGATGGCGCCGACAGCGGGGACAGCAGTGGTGGCAGCAGAGGCGTCGCCGGCGTCCGTCTGATCGCTTTCCACGGGACGTACAGCGACGAGCCATCGGGCTGTGGGAGAAGTCCATCGCCGACGAAATGGAGGCGGCCTGACATTGTTGCCGCGCGGCAACAATCCGGCGTGCGCCCAAGAACATATTGGGCGCGCGCCCAACATCTTCCCATCGCGGGATAGTGTAACCGGCTAACACCCGGGTCTCATAAGCCCGGACTGGGGGTTCGAGTCCCTCTCCCGCTCCCAGACAATCATGCATACCCCATCCACCAACGAGAAAGGAGGTCAACCAAACGATGGCGCGGAAGCGATCTATAAGACGTACACGACAGCGGCGTCCGGGGCGCCGGACGCGCGCGGAGGCGGAGGCGGCGGGGCAGATTGCGATGTTCGTCGGCGAGTTTGTCGACGTTCAAGTGAAAGCGGGGAGTACGGTGCGGCGTTGCCGCAAGTTGCGGGGCGAGAAGGCTGTTCAGGCCGACCGGGAGCTGTATGGGCTCCTGTATCTGATCGAAACCAAGGCCGGCCAGGCGGCTCAGTCTGCCCGAGAGGCGGACGAGCATGCCGAGGCGGCCGAGGAGATGGTGCTCGCCCGCGCGGCGTAGCGCTGAAGACGGGGCATTTGTGAGTAGCCGGGTGAGTGTGGGGGCTGGCGTCTGCTCCCACACTCACACTCAGCCAAGTCTCCCACACTCACCCGGCTTGGGAGTAGATAGAGTGGAACACGTATCTCCGGAACTGTATCAGGCGCTGACGACGGTTCGAGATCTCGCCGGTACTCGCGACCCGGAGCAGGCATTAGAGCTGGGCAAGCAGTTGGTCCTCGCGAAGGACGAACTGCCGCGGGGGGACTGGGGTCGATTCCTGAAGGCGGTCTCCCCCTGGGACAACGCCGCGGAATGGGCACGGCGGCAGATGAAGGCGTGGCTTCAGTCTCCGGAAGCTCTGTCGTCGGTGGAAGAGGTGGTTCTGCCGGAGATCGTGGACGGGTACCGGGAGCGGCTGGAGTGGATCCTGCAGGCTGGGAAGGGGACGCGGGAACGGGGCCGGCGGACGCGGCAGGTGCTGAAGGTGTACTCGGAGGCTCCTCACAATGGTGAATGGCCTGGCGGGTATCTGCGGCCGGCGGTGAGACCGCAGACGTTGGCGCGCCACCTCGAGGCGATGGCGGAGCAGGGCGCCGCGGCGCTGCTGCACGGGTCGAAGGGCGTGGCGAAGGGCTCAACGCTTCCGGGTTACGCGGCGCATCTGTGGAAGGTGATGGTGGTTCACCCGGTGCGTAAGCCGCTGCACTCGGCGGAGCTGATTCGCGTGGAGTTTGTCGGCGAGGAGGGAGAGGATGGTACGAGTCGCGGACCCATACACCGCATCGTCGACACAGAAACCGGAGAAGAGCTGGCAGACACGGCCCTCCTCGCCGGCAAGCTCCACGGGATGCCGCTGAAGCAGGCGCGGCAGCTCTTCATCGATGCGTACTTCCCTGAGCTGGGGTCGGTGGGCGAGGGGGCGTTCCGGCGGCTGATGGGTGAGATTCACCCGACGATGTTCATGAGCCCGAAGCGGAAACGGGCGGCGATGGATCCGGCGGGGTCGGCGGCGTTCCCGGGGCTGAACTACCAGTGGAACCTCGATTGGTCGGTGGCTGACTTCAACTGCAAGCAGTACCTGTCGGGCGGTGGGATGCGGGCGTTTCGGCCTTACAAATCGGTGATCTGGGAGCCGTTTGCGTCGGTGCCGATGGCAATTCGCTACTCGTTGGAGCCTCCATGCAAGTATGCGACGCGTTCCGCGATGCTGATGGCGTTCTATCCACAGAGCGCTACCTCTCCGGAGAATCCGATCGTACCAGTGGGGACCCGGCTGCCGGGTCGGCATTGGATGATGAGCGGGTTCCCGGAGGTGATCCGGACCGATCTGGGGGAGGTTCCGCGGTCGGACTGGTGGCAACGGCTGCCGCGTGCCTCCGAGCGTGTGATTGGCAAGCAGCTCGTGCTCCAAGACACGAAGATCGGATACACGCCTACGCGGAACGCTCCGGCGGAGTCGGGAATCGGGATCGTCCACAAGCAGTTCGAGGCGTGCTTCCTGCGGTTCCACCCAAAGTTCAAGGTGGCGTATACCGGCCGGTCGCCAGAGCACCGCCCGGACTACTTCGACCGGTCGGCGGGCCCGCTGTGGGTCGACCGGAATGACCCGGCTTGGATGGAGCAGCTTCCGACACTACGCGACGTGGAGCACCTGGTGGCGATGTGGGTTGACCGGTTCCTGCAGACGGAGCCGGCCGGGCGGCCGGAGGAGACTCGGCTGGGGATGCCGCGGGGGACGTTCTGGGCGGTGAAGGCGGCGCAGGAGCCGGAGCGGGTGCGGGTGCCGGCGATGGCGGACGCGGTGGCGATGCTGATGGATGAGTTCCCCAAGCCAAAACCGGTTGCGGTGGCGGAGGGCGGGGGCATTGTGCACGCGCTGAACGACAAGTACTGGGCGGGCGAGCTGTACTCGTGGGCGGGGGCGCATGTGAAGGTCCGATACGACCTGGGCGACGTCCGGTTTGTGCACTGCTTCGACCCGGCGCGGGATTCGTTCGTCTGCACGGCGCGGCGGCGCGAGGTGTTCGCGGTGGACGAGCCGGAGGACGTGCGGGCGCAGGCTCGGCGGAAGGCGGAGGCTCGGCAGCGGCAGCGGGAGGCGGAGGCGTGGATCCAGACGGGGCTCGACAAGCCTGGGCTGGTGGATGATCTGGTGGGTCGGATTGAGGCTGGGGCCGCTCCTTCACAGTCGCGGCTCGGATTGGTTGGGCGGGAGACCCGTCCTGTGGGGCCGGCGGATGAGTTGCCTCGCATTGGGGCGCCGGTGGAAGAGATCGAGCATGAGCCTGAGGAGATGATGATTGATGCAGCAGGGAACCGAGTATGACGCTGCTGGGAATCCGGTGGAAGGGAGTGTTCCGGCGGTGGTAAGCGGCGACGGCGGGTTGGAGCCGGCGGCGGAGGCTTGCGCGCAGAGGGTGGCGGAACGGATCCACGCTCGGAACAAGGACATTCTGTGGGACTACTACGAGATCGGGGATGACCTGAATACAGCTTGTGCGAGTCGGGATGACACGTATGGGCAGGCGATCGTCAAGCGGGCGGCGGAGTTGGCTGAATGCGAGCGGACGGTATTCTATCGGGCCCGTGAGGTGGCGGCGAAGTACTCCCGGGAGCGAATCGAGGAGATTGTTGCCGCGCGGCAACAATGTGGGTGGACGTGGTTCCGGGAGCTGATGCTGATCCGTGATGACGAGCAACGGAAGGCAGTCGAGGAACGGATCGTCAGCGGGGAGTTCAAGTCTGGCCGCGCACTGGCCGGCACGGTCCGTCAGATCCGAGTGGCCCTCGGCGAACTGGAGGCGTCGCCGCATCAGTTCGATGTTCGCGGGGCGTTCCAGCGGCTGACGCAGAACACGGCGGCGGCGCCGGCGGTGGCGGCGGGGTACATGGCGGAGTGGATCAATGGGGTTCAGTGGGAAGCGGGGATCGATGAGACGGCGCGAGAGAACCTGCGGCAGATTCACGATCGGACGGAGGAGCTTCTCCAGGAGGTGCTCTGATGCCAGAACAACCCCTCTACCTATGCCCAAAGTGCGGGACGCAGCTCGACCGTGTGATACAAGTTCGAGTGGCCGATTGGGGTGTGCCCGAAATGCCTGGAGATGGTCACGGGGCAGGAACGCCGGCGGGCGCCGAAGGAGCGGTGCCATGTTAGCCCACCAAACTTTCCATGAAGGACAGCAGACGAAGATCGCTCGGATCTGCTCGTGGTGCGGGCGGCAGTTTGGGGTGAAGTACGGGGTCTGGACGTCGGATCTTCCGGCGGAGAGCCATGGGATCTGCCCGAAATGCGAGCCGAAGACGAAGGAGGAGATCGCTAATGCCAGACGGGAAGCGGTGTGCTTGCGGGGCGATGTTGAAGAGCTCTCACGCGAAGCAGTGTCGTGACTGCTTCAAGGCGGGTGAGGTGACGATGCCGGAGCCGCGGTCGAAGCCGCAGGCTTGGAGCTCTACGACCTATGAGGCGGCTACGGATCGGATGGTGCCGAGTGGGTTCGTGTATGGGCAGACGATGCGGAATGCGTTGGGGGCGGATGAGTGGGAGCGGCAGAGGAAGATGAAGGAGCAGGCAGGGCGGAAGGTGGCGGCGTGAATGAGCTGGCACTATTTGCCGGAGCAGGCGGCGGACTCCTTGGGAGCAGTCTGTGCGGATGGCGCACCGTTATCGCCGTCGAGATCGATCGCTTCCGGAGGGAACGCCTCCTGCAACGGCAGGCAGAAGGCTTCCTCGAGTGGTTTCCCATCTGGGACGACATCAAGACCTTCGACGGGCGACCGTTTCGTGGATGCGTGGACATCATCACTGGAGGCGACCCGTGCCAGTCAAACAGCGCGGCGTACACCCATGGGAAGCGTGCTGAGGCACTTGCTGCTCAGTTCTTACGAGTTATCGAGGAAGTACGCCCTCGGTGGGTCATGCGGGAGAACCCTGCCAAAGTCCGCAAGGATGCTCCATGGCCGGCAGATCGCTTTGCCGCAGGGCTTGAGGGGATGGGTTACTTCACGGCGATTGTTGAGATCCGGGCGTGTTGTGTGGGCGCTAACCATCAACGAGCGCGGCTGTTCGTGCTTGGCGAAGATGCCCACCCCTACCAAGGCAGCGGCTACACAAGGAGAGTTGCCGGACGACGGTCGGCGTGGACAGAGCTTGATTGGCGCCGCGAGGGGGCAAGGGTGGCCGAGGGCTCAGAGGATGCCGACGCCAACATCATCGATGGTGACGATGGCGGATATGGAGAGGGAGAGGTACCGACACGACGATCCATCGCGGCCCTCTTGCGCCTCTGCAACGATGGGGACGCGGGGTGGCTTGCCCACACCTACAAGCAGAGATTGGAGAAGCGGCAAGGCGTCTCAACTCACATTGAATCTCAACGCGCGACCGCTGAACGAGGTAGTTGTGGCGGCGGCTGGTGGTCAAGGGAGCGTTCTGCATCCCGAGTTTGTGGAGTGGATGATGGGGTGGCCGCTCGGGTGGACCGGATTGCCGCGGTTGGAGACGGACAAGTTCCAGCAGTGGTTAGAGCTGCATGGTGCCTGTTGACGGAGGAGGAGTGATCAATGCCCGCAGCAATGCAGAAAGCAACGTTCATGAAGCTCGTGGGGGGCGATGAGTCGGGGGAGTGGAAGGAGGCTGGGTTGTTGCCGCTGGAGGCGTCGCGGGCGATGGTGAATGCGTTCGCGTATGTGGGCAAGGCGGGGTTCGGGATGGTGATCGGGGCGGAGGGGTCGGGGAAGACCACGGCGGCTCGGTTCTATGCGGAGCATCGGGGGGCGGCGTACATCGAGGCGCGGCCGGCGGAACTGGAGACGCCGTTCCAGATGCTGACCCGAATCGGGACGGAACTTGGGGTGAATGGACCGACGCGGATCCGGCTGGCCCGGGCGATCGCGGAGAAGCTGCGGGACTCGCGGAAACTGCTGATCGTTGACCAGGCGGATGAGCTGCCGCTTCCCATACTCAAGGTGTTGTGGTGGATCCACGACCCGCATCCGCAGGAGGGGATTGAGGGAACGGCGGCGGTGTGCCTCCTGGGGATGCCGGTGCTCGATGAGCGGGTGCGGCGGAATCGGAACATCGCGCGGCGGATTCGGTACGTGTACCGGGTTCCTGCGATGCCGAACGAGGAGCTTGCCCAGATGATGCCGGGGGCGGAGGAGACGACGGTGCGGGCGGTCAGCTCGTGGAGTGAGAACCTGCCCGGGTGGGCGTTCCTGGCTCTGGACAACGTGACGGATGCGATGGAGCAGAACGGGTGGTCGTGGGCGGACATGGGGGAGCGAGTGCAGAAGCGGGGCAGGGGCACGAGGATGCGAGTTGAGTGGCAGCTCGAGACACTCGCCAAGGTTGCGTGAAGAGCAAGTCTGTAACCGCTAAGACGCTAAGGACGCGAAGATGCGCAAAGGAAAGGACGTCGGAACTTGGATCTGGGCTGTGTTGATGGTGTGCTTCACGCTCTGGGGGTGGTGTGCTCGGCCGGCGCCGGTTCCGGTGGAGATTCGGACGGTTCAGGTTGAGCCGGGGGAGTCGCTTTGGTCGGTGTACCGGCGGGAGACTGGGGGGCGGCTGAACTGGACGGCTTGGCGGTTGCGGGCGCAGGGGCTGAATTCGATGAGCTCTACGGTGATCTGCCCAGGTGAGTCGCTACGGGTGGTGGGGGTCAAGGGCAATTGACAATTGCCAATTGGCAACTGCAAATTCGCAATTGAGGTATGGCGCGATGATGAAGGCTGAGCAGTGTTGGATCTACGGACGAACAGACGAGTGGCACAAGGTGCGTGGGTATCCGTTCCGTGTGACGGTTGGTGGGGTGGACACCCGGATGTTCGTCCATCGGCCGCTCCACGCGCCGGCGGGTGCGAGATGGTGGGTGCCCTCGTGCGGATGGACTGGGACGTTTGTCGGTGAGTGTATCGGCGACACGCGGGCGGAGTGCGCCAAGAAGATCCGCAAGCTCTTCCGGCGGCTGGGCTGGATCAAGTTGACCGAGGCGATACTGCTGTCACCCAAGGGGTTTGCACCGGACGTGACGGCGGACGAGATCGAGTCACTGTATGAACGGCGGTTCGAGGGAGTCTGGAGGGAGTAGGCGCGATGACTACTATGGAGAACTCTCGGTTGTGGGCGGTTGCTTCCAAGGCGTTCGATGCTGGGCTGATGACGCCGGCGGAGGGGACGGATGTGGACGTCGACGCGGCCGTTCATCGGGAGATCTGGGAGCTGTACTCGCTGCGGTCGGTGAAGGGGCTGTCGAAGGCGCAGTATCGGGCGTACACGAACGATCTGCAGATGCGGCTCGATGGCGGGACGGCGGGGGTGGCTCGGCAGGGGTATCTGGCGGATGCTCACGACGTCCAGCTCTTTGTGGTTCAGCGGGCGGATGAGGTTGTGCGGGCGAGCTACAAGGCCCACAGGTCGTGGCTGGTGGCGCAGGGGACGAACTGGGACACGGTGGTGGAGTTGCTGGATTCATTCCGGCTGTATCGGAAAGTACACAAGCGGCTCACTGAGAAGCAGGGGGAGACGATCTTCCAGAAGCTCACGGCGTGCGACATGAGCGACGTGATGGTGTGTGCGGAGATCTGGCGGGAGAAGTACTGCGGAAGCAAGCCGGAGAGCTACTTCTTTGGGATTGTGCGGCAGCATTCGTTTGAGCGGAAGTCGAAGGCGGAGGAGGAGAAGGAGAAGGGCAATAGAGGTGTGGGGGTGAGGGGGTGTGGGGGTGTGGGGGAGAAGGGCGAGGACTTGTCGGAGGGGGATCCGGAGCGGGCCAAGGCGGCTATCAAGGCTACTTCGGCGGCGAAGCGGGTCCGGCGCGAATTGGGGTTGCCGGAGGAGGTGCTGACGGAGGGGTGTGCTTGTCAGCGGGGGATGATGCATCGGCTTGGTGAGAGTGGGGTGACGCTGGTGCCTTGTCCGTTCTGTCAGGACGGGTTGCAGGCGATGGTTCGGGCGGCGGTTGACAAGCGGTTGCCGGCGGTGGAGTGGTATCGGGAACACGTGGAGCTCGCGGGGTTCGGAGGTACGTCGTGAAGGTCGTGATCGCTGGAATGGATGGGTATATCGGGTGGCCGCTGTCGCACTATCTGCGGTGGCGGGGGCATGAGGTGGAGGGGTTTGACTGCTTCCTACGACGTCAGATGGTGCGGTGGGCTGGAGGGGAGTCGGTGACGCCGTTGCGGGATTGGCAGGAGGTACCGTTCTGCGATCTGCGGCTACGTCGTTCAGGGAGCCCGGTACAGCGGTTCTTGGAAGGGGCAGACGTTGTGATCCACCTTGCGGAGCAGCCGTCGGCGCCATTCAGCATGAAGGACATGGACTCTGCCGCCACGACGGCGAACAACAACGTTGTCGGGACGCTCAACCTCCTGTGGGCCATGCAGGAAGTCTGCCCGGAGGCGCACCTCGTGAAGCTGGGCTCGATGGGGGAGTATGGGACGCCGAACGTGGACATTCTGGAGGGGGAGGCGGAGATGGTGTTCCGTGGGAGGCATGACCGGATGATCTTCCCGCGGCGGCCGGGGTCATTCTACCATGCGTCGAAGGTGGCGGACACGTACAACGTGGAGCTTGCCTGCCGTGCCTGGGGACTGCGGGCCACAGACATCATGCAAGGGGTGGTGTATGGGCTCGGATATGAGCATCAGCCGGAGGGCAAGCTCGGCCTGACGCGGTTTGATGTGGATCCGATCTTCGGGACGGCTATCAACCGGTTCTGTGCGCAGGCGGTGGCGGAGGTGCCGATCACGCCGTATGGCAAGGGAGGGCAGACGCGCGGGTTCCTGCCGTTGCGGGACTCGTTGCAGTGCCTGGGAATCGCGATCGAGAATCCGCCGGCGTCGGGGGAGTATCGGACGCTCAATCAGTTCGAGCAGACGTACTCGATCGGCGAGCTGGCGCAGCAGGTGCAGGTGGCGGCGTGGTACTGGGGCGTGGCTTCTGAGGTGCGGCACGTGGAGAACCCGCGGGCGGAGGCGGAGGCGCACTACTACGAACCGGATCATCAGCGGCTGTTCGACCTGGGGTATGTGCCGACGCGCGACATGCAGTTGGAGCTCCGGGAGCTGATTGGGGTGCTGAGGGAGTATCGGGATCGGATTGACGTGGAGGCGTTGCTGCCAGACGTGCATTGGTCGGGGGAGCGGCGGCGCGTGGAGTACTTGGAGGCGTGAGATGAACCGGACCCGCGACACGAGCCTTGAGGCGTTTCGAGATGTGATTGCCAAGCTGGGCGAGGCGCAGGCGGCGGTGTGGGGGCTGTTCCGGGAGGGGGCGGTGTTGTGTGACCTTGAGATTCGGGATCGGCTGGGGTGGACGATCAACCGGGTTACGCCTCGGCGAGGGGAACTCGTTGACAAGGGGCTGTTGGAACTGAAGTTCAGGCTGCCGTATAAGGGGCGGCGGCGGTGTTTCTGGGGGCGGAGTATGAGGCTGTTTGCTGGGAAGGAGGTGGTCGGATGAATTCGGGATTCAGCATTCAGAATTCAGAATTGGAGGGCATGTGCCCGACTTGTGCAGAGGAGGTGGCGGAGATCATTCGTGAGAACCAGGCGCTGTGCGAAGACAACGAGCGGCTGGAGATGGAGTATCGCGGGGCGTGTGAGACGTTGGATCATCTCGCGTGGGATGTCGAGCGCGCGAGGAAGGGGCAGGTCGGTAGACAGTTGGATGAGGCTCGACAAGTTGTGTCCGACATGATTCGGTAACTGGAAGCGAGGTAGATACACATGCCACGGAAGAAGAAGGTTGAGACTACGATCACGAGCGTTGATGGGTGTGACTCACGGCTTGCCGAGCTGCGCGAGATTGCGACGGCGCGGCAGGCGGTCGAGAACTGGCGGAATCAGATCGATGAGGTGGTGGAGCAGATCCAGCTTCGGCTGCTTCGCGGCGTTGAGCTGGACGTGGACATTCCGGCGACGTTGTTGGGGGTGATGGAGGCGATGCCAGAGGGGCCGGCGGATGAGCACCTCGACATCCGGGTGGAGGCGCTGTCGGCGGATGTGCTGGCGTTTGTCGAGAAGCATGAGAGTGAGTACACAGGCGAGCAAGGGAACCGTTCGTGGGACCTGCCGAACGGCACGATCGGCTATCGCCTTGGAAATCCAGCGGTGAAGCCGAAGCCCGGGATCACGGAGACGGCGGTGAAGGAGAACGCTGACTGGATGGCGGCACTCCGGAAGCTGGGTTATGTGCGGCAACCGCCGGCGACCATCAACAAAGCCGAGATCCTGAACGACTGGGCCGGCAAGGAACGCAAAGGCAAGGATGGAGAGCCGGAGCCGGCGCCGGCCCACGACACGATTCAACGGAGGCTCGCTAAGAGCGGGCTGCGGGTGTTGCAGGAGGATGAGGGGTTCTTTGAGTTGGCGAGGCCGGAGTTGCATTCGGTGGCGGAGGCCGGAGTTGCATTCGGTGGCGGAGGCCGGGGAGACCGAAGATGCGCAAGCGGAAGCAGCTAAGGGCGGTGCTGGAATGCTGGGATGCTGGTATTCGGAACGGGGCGACTAGGAGGCAGATGATGCTGCGAGCCACATCGTCGGAACAGGATCGTTCATTCCTGCAATCCGTGATCTCAACGACGTTGCTCGAGGAAGCGATGGAGTGGATCGCCAGTAACCTCGCGCCTAACGACGTGTTCGATGAGTCGGACTTGAGAGATTGGGCGGAGGAGAACGGATACGTTCAGGAGGAGTAGCCATGGACGCCGGCCGCCTCGAAGAGTGTACTCACTGCGGAACGATGAATGAGCGGTGGCAGTGGGATAGGACCGGCATGGTAGTTCACGTGTGGTTCTATGAGCCGGGGAGTTGGCAGGTGGAGTGTTGTCGGTGCGGCCGGCCGTTCATGGCGAGCTCGCCGGTTCCGGGGCCGGATGGAGAGGTTGAGATTCGCGATGAATGAGCTGAAGGTGATTGTGCTTGGTGCTGGCGATCGGGGGGCGGTGCATGTGAAGGGGTGGCAGGCGATGCCGAATGCCCGGATTGTGGGCATTGTGGACTCGGTGGTGTCGAAGGCGTCGATGTTGGCGCTTGGGTGCCGCTGCCAGTGCTGGGGGGAGAGTTGGCGGAAGGCGCTGGACCAGTGGGCGGCGGACGTGGTGTCTATCGCGCTGCCGACGTCGGAGCATGTGCCGGCGATTCGTTGGGCGTTCCGGCGGGGGATGGACGTGTTCTGTGAGAAGCCGCTGTCGCAGACCTCCGGGGACGTCCTGAGGGTGATCGAGGAGAAGGAACGCAAGCTCGCGGTGTGCTTCCAGCTCCGGGCGATGCGGGTGTATGAGGAGGTGCGGGACATCCTGGCGGAAGAAGTCGGGCGGCCGTTCATGATGATCACCCACGACTTCCGGGAGATCCGGCCGAAGATAGCAATGCACGATCCGCACGTGAACGGCGGCCCGATCGTGGATTGTTGGTGCCACCAGGTGGATCTGATGCGATGGTTCACGGGGTGCGAGCCGGAGTCGGTGTATGCGCAGGGCTATCGATGGGCGCAGGGACACCAGTCCCTGGAGAAGATCGAGGTACTTGCCCACGATTCGGCGACGGTCACGGCGGTGTTCACGGATGGCTCGACACTCCAGAGCAACATGAGTTGGGGGCTGCCGAAGACGGTGGATCATGAGGTGGCTTCGCCGGTGTTCGTTGGGCCGGGCGGGGTGATGGAGATTGGCGAGAACATCATCTACGTCAACAGCCAACGGGCCGCAGAGCCCATGCAAGTGCCACACATCACGTCGGATGCGGCGACCTACAACTTGATTCAGCGCTTCGCGCGCGTTGTCCGCGGCGAGAGCCAACCGAATGACTCGGCTTGGTCGGCTTACATGGCGCAGCGGGCTTCGTTGGCGGCGCTTCGATCTATTGATACGGGGGAGGTTGAGCGGATTTGAAGGCGCTGACGATCATTGAACCGTGGGCTTCTCTCATTGTGTATGGGGCCAAGCGCTACGAGACTCGCTCGTGGTCGACGAAGTACCGCGGCCCGCTGGCGGTCCATGGGGGAGCCAGGCGAGTTCTGATGAGGTTGGGAAGTGGTATAATTGGGAGTACAGCCCACGACGGCATCAACGCCCAGGCAATCCGCACGAGGCAAGTGCTCGTGCGGGGTGTCTGGGCGTTTTGCGTTGTAGGGCATTGCCAATTGCGAATTGGCAATTGCCAACTGGCAATTGGGAATGCCTTCGTAGGGAGGTAAGTCATGGAAGTCACGACAGCCAGACCTCCAAGGGATGAAGGGTGCCGGCCGATTGGCGGCACGGTTCTGACAGGCGGCCCATTGCCACCGTTGGGACTGCCGCCGGGGTCGGTTCGGGCCATCGCTCTCCTGTTGATAGCGATTACGCTTTGCATCTCGGTACTGAAGGGCATCGAGCCGCCGCAGTGGATGCTGGCGATCTTTGGGGCGCAGATCGGGGAGTATGTGAGCCGGCGCGGGAACGGGGGGCCGCCGCAATGAACGGGGACCTCGGGAAGATCCACGACAAGCTGATGGAGATGCATGGGGACATTCGGGCGATGGCAGCACACTGCGAGGAGCGGTGCAAGCACGTCGACGCCGAGCTCACCGAGCACGATCAGCGAGTGACTCGACTCGAGGTATCGGAGGCGAACACGAAGCGAATCACGGGGCTTATCTCGGCTGTGGTGGCGGCGTTTGTGGCGGCGGTGGGGCTGCTGGTAAAGTGGATCGGATTTGGTGAGGCGCGATGATTACGGTGAAGAAGTTGGCGGAGGAACTCGGTGTCCGGACTACGGTTGTGCTGTCGGAAGCTAATCACCGTGGGATCCAGGTGGAGGAGATGGAGGAGAAGATCACAGTGCGTGCGAAGGTGCTGACCAAAGCGGACGCGGAGAGGTTGCGGCAAGCGCTGCGCAGGTGATACGTGATGGCTGCGAAGGCGAAGGCAAAGACCAAAAGGACTGCAGGGACCTCAAAGACGCTGAAGGAGCGGCAGCGGGCGGCCGGCAATGCTGTTCGGGAGCATCCGGAGGCGGATCGGAAGGGGAAGCCGAATACGCAGGGGGTTTCGTTGGCTCCGGTCGACACGACAGAGGTCACGGAGGCGCTCGAGGCGGTCATTGGGGACGGCGCGCACTGGTTGCTCGACACGGGGTGCTCTATCTGCGGTCTGTTGTGGGACAAGCCGGATGAGTTCGTGAAGGTGAACCAGATGCTGACGGCCCGCAAGGGGGAGCGGCCGACACAGGGAGCGGTTGAGCAGTATGTGAAGGGACTTGGCGTGCCGTGCGGCACGAGCACGATTCGACGGCACCGGACGCACATGAAGGAGGTCGGCTTCTGGACGGCGTTGTTAGGGAAGAACGCGGAGCGGCTGATTGAGGAGTCGAAGCGGGTCGCTGGCGGGAAGGCGCCGGAGTTGATCCGGGTGCTGTGCGAGAACCTCCTTATGAAGCTGCTCGTCAAGGCGAACTCCGGGAAGGCGGCCAAGGAGCAGCTTGGCATCGCGAGCCTGGCGCTGCGGTACCTGACGGCGGCGCCGCGGTCGGAGCTGACGGAAGCGAAGGTGTCGCAGGAGAAGCGGAAGCAGGCGGGCGTCGACGCGATGGTGGAGGCGCGGGCCGGCATGGAAGTTGCTTCGCGACTGGAGTCTCTGCGGGGGAAGATGCCGGACGATCAGATTGAGATGGTTCGTGAGGCGTTGAGCAGCGGTGACTGACACCTTCGGAGAACAGATCGCCGGCAAGCGGATGGTCGCTGTGGAGCGGCCCACCGCCGAGGGCCTGCGGGAGTGGGTCCACGCGAACGCGCGTCCGCGGGGGAAGCCGTGGTCGTTTGAGCGGTATGAGTACCTCGAGGAGCCGCTGCTCTGGTGTGGTGAGTGGGAGGCGATTCGGGCTTCGACGCAGGTGGGCAAGTCGACGGCGGTTGAGCTGCAGATGCTGTACGTGGCGGCGCCGGGGAACCGGGTGGGGTACTACCTGCCGACCAAGGTCGACGTTCGGGACCACGTGCAGAACCACGTCGACCCGCTGATTGATGATTCGGAGTCGCTGACGAAACTCGCGGTGGGTTGGCAGGAGGTCAAGCAGGAGATTCGGCGGCGGAAACAACGGCCGGACAATGTGCTGTTGCTGAAGTTCGGGAACGGGTGGATCCACTACCGCGGCCTTCAGGACATGAAGGAAGCGAAGCGGACGCCGATGGATATGGTGATTGTCGACGAGGCGTCGGAGATCGCCCACATCACGGATGCGGAGACGGGCGTACAGCACCGGGACATGCTCATCGGCCGGATGGAGGCGAGTGAGCTTCAGTGGTGGCGGGAGACTTCGCAGACGGAGCTTGAAGACGAAGGTATCGATGCGACGTACAAGGAGGGCAGCCAGGCGAGCTACCGCTGTCGGTGTCGCCGCTGCCGGACGTGGGTCGACCTCGGGATGACGTGGCCGGAGTGTGTGATGGGCCGGCATGGCGATGGGCGGCTTGTGTCGGGTGCGGAACTCGAACGTGGGGTGGCGTGGCCGGATTGCGAGGAATGGTTCTACACTTGCCCGCGCTGCCGGAATGCGTCGGGGCCCGCGCGAATCACGTTGCCGCGGATGGGCGACAATGAATGGGCTTGGCAGCACGACAAGCCGACGCTGCGGGAGTCGAAACCCTCCTATTGGATCTGCGGACTATACGGCCCGCAGATGACGCCGGAAAAGGCGGCGCGGCGGTGGCATGGGGCGCAGAAGGATGATGAGAGCCTGTGCGTGTTCTACTGGATCACGCTGGGACGTCCGCGGAACGGGAGGCGCAAGCCGTTGACGGAAGAGCGGCTGCGGTTCGGCGACTTCCGTTGGTACCCGAAGCCGATTCCGGGGCAGCCAGTGGCGGTCGGTATCGACATCGGCGACTTGTTCCACTGCGTCGCCAACATGTATCACCCGGACCTCGGTTGGATCCTCGCGAACGTCCTCGAGACAGATGAAGAGGAAGAGGCAGAGCGGTGGATGCGTGTGTGGGAGGGGCCCACGATCATTGACGCGCGCCCGGAGAAGCACACGGCCGTTCGCTTAGCGCGGCGCGTGGGCGGCCGGCACGTCGCGGTGCTCTACACGCACGACGGGCAGCGAGGGAACATCGAGGAAGGGGACTTCAAGGGGATCCGGACGGTCTCCATGTCGCGGGAGTGGGTGATCGATGAGGGCGTGCACTTCATCGAGTCGGACTTGCTCCTCCCGCCGAAGCGGTGGAAGAACGTCCCCACGGTGTGCCAGCACTTCACGAGCTTCAAGCGGCAGAAGACTGACAAGGGGCTGTTCCGGTGGGCGCACGTGGACCACTACGGGATGGCTGAATGCCACGCGAAGGTGGCGATCGATCATGGTACGGAGCTGCGCCTTGTGAAGCCGAAGCCGATGACCGACCCGAAGGACTACGCAGCCGGCGAGAAGATGAGCGTGACGGAGTGGTAACTGATGGCTGAGATCATCGTAACTGACCGGCGCGGACAGGAGATCAGGTTTGCGGAACCCGCTCGCCGGCCCAAGGGCGGCGAGGCTGGGTTCACCGGGCTTGATGTTTGGGACGGGCTCATCACCGATGACTACAACGCGAACCTTCGCGGGTCGGACTGGATCGAGACTTGTGAGAAGATGCGGCGGGGGGACGGGCAGGTTCAGGCGGTGGAGCTGGCGTTGACGCTGCCGATTCGGTCGGCTACGTGGTCGGTCGAGCCGCCGGACGGGGAGGATGCGGGGAGCTCGGCGAAGGAGGCGGCGGAGGGGTATTGGGCGAACTTGCAGAACACGACGTCTCACACGTGGGATGACCACATTCGTGAGGCGTGCGTGGGTATGTTGCAGGGCTACCAGGTGTTTGAGAAGGTGTGGAACGCCGATGGTAGCTATCGAAAGTTCCCGGTCCGCGGGGCGGATACGATCGAGAAGTGGGTGTTCGACCCGCAGGGCGGCCTGGCCGGGTTCAAGCAGCAGGGGACCGACACTTCGGGGAAGTTCCGGGAGATCACGATTCCGATCGAGAAGCTGTTGGTGTTCACGTATCGGAAGGAACGCGGGAACCCGGAGGGGTTTGGGCTGCTGCGGCCGGCGTACAAGCACTGGAAGATCCTGGACAGCTTGTACCGAATCGCGAACATCGGGTTCGAACATGTGTTCCTCGGCATGCCCTATGCGATGATGGCGCCGGGGGCGAGCGCGGATGACCGAAGGAAAACGCTGAAGATCCTGAAGAACTGGCGGGCGGCGGAGAACGGGGCGGCGGCATTCCCGAAGGATACTGTCGAGGAGTTGTCGACGCTGGAGATGAAGGGGGACATCTCGCGCATTGACACGTACATGAAACATCACCTGACGCTGATCGCGCGGTCGGCGCTGGCTCAGTTCATCTCGTTCGGCGATACGCGGTTCGGTGGGCAGCAGGTTACGGAATCGATGACGAAGTTCTTCCTGCTCAACCTGAACGCTTCAGCCCAGTGGTTCGCCCAGGTGCACAACCGGTACGCGATTCCGCAGTGGGTCGAGTACAACGCTCCCGGGCTGCCGCGGGAGGAGTGGCCGGAGCTGAAGCATGAGGACCTGGGGCTGCTGCTGCATCGGGATGATGTGGCGGAGATGCTGAAGTCATTGATTGAGGCGCAGGTGTTGACGGCGGGGGAGGATATTGAGGGGTGGGTTCGGGAGATCTACAATCTGCCGGAGAAGGAAGAGCAGGGGAGCGAAGAGCAGGGCAAGGGCAAATCCGCAGATTCCGCAGAAGAGGAGGATGCTGGGGACAAGGCGGCGGCTCGTGAAGGGCGGCAGTCGGCGATTGTGTTGGCTGACAAGCCTTCGCCTTCTGAGGTGATTGTGCCGCCGGAGTATGGGTTGCAGGATGAGTTCCAGGAGCGGGCCCGGGCGGTGGTGGGCAAGCTGCATGAGAAGTTTCTCAAGAGGCTTGAGCCGCTACTCGCGAAGCTGGCGAAGGCTACGAAGTCGAACGCTGGAACCATCATCCGGGAGATTGGGGCGGTGGAGGTTCCACACTCCGGAGAGTACGCGGGGCTGCTGCGGGACTTCATGACAGAGGTTTGGACGCAGGCGACGCAGCGGTATGCGGAGCGCGGGAACGTTCCTGTTCCGCCTACGCCGAATTGGCTTGCCGGGTGGAAGGAAGCGAAGGCGGCCTCTCTCGAGGGCAAGCACGGCGAGGACCTGCGGTTTGCGGTTGTGGCGGACATCCTGAACCGGGTGAACGTGGAGGCTCCGCTGAAGGAGCTGTTGATGAATGCGGAGCAGGTGATGCGGGAAGTTTCTACTAAGGCGCTGACGGAGCATTTGGAGGAGGCGGCGGGGCAGATGATTGGGAAGGTGGCTGGCTGATGGCTAACACTCGAATCATCAACGAAGCTGGACCCGATGTGCTGCTGCCGTCACCGGATGGATTGGAGCACGAACGGGATTTGCGTGAGGCAGGTGATCCCGAGGCCGTCGAGCTACGGGATAATGCCGTTCCGACGCTGGTGCAGATGATCAGTGACCTTCGACGGCTCATTGTGCGGGGGGATGTGGAGCAGCATCAGGCGATTCTCGCCCAGAACCCGCAGTGGAAGGAAAATCTGTTCTCGCTGCGTGATGAGATCGAAGCGATCATCACGGTGTCGGATGAGGACATGGCCGCAGCCATCGCAGATGCTGCGGATGCGACACCGTGGGCGGAAACAAGCGAGCCCTGCGCCGGGGGGGCGAAGCAGCGAGTAACTCAGCGGCAATGCCAATCGGCGACCGTCGGCTACCGTATGATCGAGCGCGTGCACTACCAAGAAGGCCCGGACTCGCGCAGGTGCTTTGCGGAGGATGGCCGGACCCGTGAGGTGGTGGCGCTCTAATGCCTCTCTCGTGGGGACAGTCGGGAGACTACTATGTCTCGGCACTCGACGGCGACGACGGGGACGGTGGGGGTGCGAATGACCCGTTTGCGACCATCGGGGCAGCGGTGGCGGCGGCGGAAAGTTGGGACACTATCGTGATTGGGTCAGGTACGTACGTCGAGAACATTTCAATTCCCACAACGAAGAACTTATCGCTGGTGGGCGACGGGCGTGTAATACTAGATGGCACGATCACCGACACGGGGACAACGTCAAGCCACACATTGAGCGTGACAGGGATTCGCTTCGTGACTTCTGGGACGGCAATAGACTTGGCGGGTGTGTATAAGGACCATTTGACAGCGACCCGTTGTGAGTTTATCGGGTGTAGTTACGTTCTGAACGAACCTCGTCATTGGAGTGCGGCCTTCACTAACTGCCTGTTCAGGGACATTGCGACCAAAGTCGTCTATGGGTTTCAAAATAGCATCACGCTTAGTTTCTCGCGTTGCACATTCATCAATTGCGCGTATGGGATTGACTTTCGGCCGGGCACCAAGTCAGCCTTGTCTATCGCGAACTGCATCTTTGACGGCACCGCCGGCCGGCATATCAATGTCCCGACGGCGGGCATGGGAACTGCCCTCGATTGGACGAGCATCTATCCCTTTGACGCGGATCAAGATGTGCGCTGGAACGGGACGTCATACGATTCGCTGGCAGCGCTTCAGGCTGCGGGCGTAAACACGAACGGCTACGCACAGGACGTGAGTTATGCCGACGAGGCGATAGATGACTATCACCTCGCGCCGACCGAGGCCCTGAAGACTGGGGGCTCAGGCGGCAGCTACATCGGCGCTTTCATGCCAGCCGTCATGTTTTCGCCGAACGTCAACGACGTGTTGGTGTGGTCGAACCCCTACAGCACGTCGAATCTGGAGCAGGACGGCAATGACTTCTGGGTATTGACGAATCCAGGCTCTGGGCAGTACGTGTCGCAGGTCGTGGACCTCGCTGGCGACGAAAACCTGCGGCGCGTGATGCCGGTGATAGATGCACTTGCGAACGCGACATCCCTTGACACGACGACGGGCGATTACTGGTGGAGCATGGAGTGGCGTTATCAGACAGACGCCCAAGGGTCGTTCCAGCCAGACGCAGGCAGCCCTGCGTGGACCGAGTTTGTCTGGGACCGCGACATGGACATCAACGCCCGGTACGTGCAGTGGCGAGTGACGCCGCGAACGAACGGACCATAGGCAATGGCTCAACCAGCACCAATCTGGGAAGGACTCGCGATAGAGCATCCGCCGCCTCCTGAGTGGAAGGGATTGGCTATCGAGGTGGTTGGTGGACTGGACTCGGACACGGTGACCATCGTCGCGCCCGTAGCAGCCGAAGTTCGCATGGACCTCGCTGGCCGGGGGATCGGCGCAGACTTCGCTGGACTGAGAGGCGGTATCTAACATGACGAACCGAGTGACCTACCTCGGCGCAACCGCCGACTCAACGTACTACATGCTCGTCTTCCGTCCCAGCGATCGCGCCATCCGCGACGTTGTTGCTGACGAATGGGACGCGCTCGACGGCAGCGGTGACATCACGGCCATTGGTGACTGTGACATCGCGCAGATCGCGACGGTGGGAGACGCGGGGGTCGTGCAGTTTACATTCCCGACGTTGAGTGCCGGGCTCTATGGCGTGCAGATCCGTGAGCAGGCAGGGGGATCTCCTGCAACAGACGACGCGATCCAGGCGGATGGCGTTGGGTTGGTAGCCTGGGACGGCACGCAGGTCCTATCGGTGGACGGACTGGCGCTTGCGTCGGTCTGTACTGAGGGACGCCTCTCTGAACTGGACATAACAGAGATACCTGCCGATGTTCTGGACGTGTACACCCGCTTGGGTGCCCCGGCGGGCGCGTCCGTAAGCGCAGATATAGCAGCGGTGAAGACGGACACGGGTAACCTTGCATCCAGGATTACCGGAGCGCTGTTCAGTGGCATTACGAGCGTGGCGGATTGGCTCGCGGCTATTGCTGGGAAGACGCCGGATGCGACGACTCAGGCAGAGATTCGGGCTCGGACGGCGGGAACAACTTACACGATAGCGGATGACTCCAATGAGGCGATCCGCGATCGCGGCGACGCGGCCTGGACGGGCTCACCGTCCGGCGCCCACACCCTCACCCTCACAGTCGAAGACGACGGCGGAAACCCGTTGGAGAACATGTGGGTGTGGTTGGCCGATGCGGCCGGCGAGGTGGTGTCGCCGGCGCAGCGGACGAACGCTTTGGGTCAGATCGTGTGGAGCCTCGGGAATGGGGACTACTACCCGAACATTGCGGCGAATGCTTCGTACACGTGGGATCAGACGAACTACAAGGTGACAATCAGTGGGGCAAGTGTGACGTCGACCATCGTCGGGACGGCGTTCTCGGCGCCTTCGCCGAGCTCGGCGGAGTACTGTGTCCTCTACGGCTACCTGCAGGATGGCTCGGGGAATGTGTTGGCTTCGGAGTCGCGGGCGGTGGTGGTCGAGTTGGAGAACGACTACCGGAATGGCAACGTCGGCTGGGAGAAGGAGCCGCTGGCGGCCGATACCAACGCCTCCGGGTACTTCACACTGCAAGTGCCGCGGTCGATATACCTGTGTTCGGGCTCCGAGGCTTCGGGCTCGGGTACGGGCACGGTGAAGGTGCGCGTGGGGGCGAAGGGGCTCGTGGTGACGGGGTTGACGGTTCCGGATGCTGCTAATAAGGACTTCTGGGATCTGGTGAGAGGGGTGTGAGGGGTAATTCGGTAATGGGGTAATTCGGTAATGAGGAGATGGCGCGATGGAGATTGTGCTGACGACGGACAACAAAGGGCGGACGCAGGTTCAGACGCAGGGGGTGCCGCATCCGTTGGCGCTGATTGAGGTGATGACTCAGGCGACGGCGGAGGTCACTCAGACGGTGCTTCGGCAGATGAAGGCGGCGGAGGAAGCGGAAGAGAAGGAGCCGGAGATTGTGTTGCCGATACCGGGGAATGGGCGCGGGTTTCGCGGGGCGTGAGGGTGTGGGTGTGTGGGCGTGTGGGGGAAAGGGCGGTAGGATGGTGCCGGAAGTCGCGAGCGGAGCATACAGGCGAACCAAACGCCGTTTGGTTGAAGATTGGCGCGGAGGTCAGACATGCGATTGGCGCACATGATGGAGGAAGGCGGAATCTCGGTTCGTGAGGTGGCGCGTCGGGCAGAGGTGAATCCGGGTAGCGTGTCGGCAGTTGTGCGGCGACAGTCCGGGCAAGGTGGGCACCAAGTGTCGCGGGCGGCGCGGGGCAGAGTGGTCGGGACCGTGCTCGCGATGTATCGGCAATTGTCAATTGCCAATAGTCAATTGCCAATTGCCAATGACCCGGACCTTGACCCGATGCGGAAGTGCCTCGAGTGCCGGCAGCCGTATGAAGAGCAGGCGGATGGCGTGATCGTGTGCGGGTGTGAAGGGGCAGAGAGGTTTCCGGCAGGCAAGGGCTTGTCCGCAGATTGCGCGGATTCCGCAGATGGCTTGCGGGAGGCGTTCATGGGCGTTCTACGGCGCCGAGCGCAGGAGCTGACGGCGAATGCCTGATAAGGCCAAACGCTCAGAGCGAACCTGGGGCCCGTCGGCTGTTGACACGATCAATGAGCCGTTGCGGATTACGGGCTCGATTCTCATCGGGCAGATGGATGCATTCGCGGCGGACACTACGTTCCCGATTGAGACGTATCCGTTTGCGCGTTACGCGGGGCCGCGTGACGATCGGAACTCGGAGCTCTGCCGGCGGCTTCACAATCAGATCTTCGACCGGCGGGATCCGTCGTTCGCGGAGTTCACGCCGCCGGTGCACATCAACTGCCGGCATTACTGGACGTTCATCGGGAAGGCCGACGGGCGCAGGCCGAACTTCGTCCGGCCGGAACAGGCGATCATTGACCGCGATGGGCACTTCGTGCGGGACCCGGAGAAGTACTCTCCTCTACGTGTACGCGCGCGCGCGAACGGGCGGGACTTCATCTTCCGGCGGGTGAAGGATGAGTCGGGCGAGGTGGTGTCGAAGATCACGTGGCGGCAGCGGGGGATGGATGCGCCGGTCACTGGGGTCGAGAATCTGCTGCCGACGAAGGAAGAGGTGGAGTCGGGGACGGAGCCGTGGTCGGTGGATAAGGTGCGGAGGTTCTTGCGGGAGTTGCCGCGGGAGGTGCGGCAAGCGCCGGGGCTCACGGAGATGGCATTCGCTGGCGATGAGTACGCGGCCCATGTGGCGCAGGTTCCGCCGGCAGACCAGGCGGCGACTCTGAGGGCACTTGGGTACTACCGGGCGGACACGGGGCAGGTTGTCCTGAATGATGCCAGGCTGCACAATCTGCCGAATGCCGAGATGCATCTGTTGGACACGATCGCTCACGAGAGCGGCCACGCTTGGGCGGCGGAGGCGAACTCGCCAGACAGTGTGTCGCCGCCGGCATTGACGGGCGAACTGCTGACGCTGTTCGGTGTGGCGCCAACCGCAACCATGCAGGCGCGGACAGCGTTGTTCATGGCAATCAGCGAGGACAACCAGGAGCGCGGCCACGTGACGGACTACGCGATGACCGACCTCGGAGAGGATGAGGCGGAGAATGTCCGGCTCTTCCTTCGGTGGCAGGTCGAGAACGACAGTGCGGCCAGATCGCGCATCAAGCCTCGGAAGCGAACGGTGGCCGTGCTGAAGTCTCTACTGGGGTTGAACCTGCGATGAGTGTGATTGGCGCGCAAGGAATCGAGAAGGATACGGTGGCGGTTCTGTTCGTCGACCGCGCGGAGCCGCCGGTGCGTCAGCGGGTGAAGTTGACGCGACACGGGAAGCTGGCCTTTATAGAAGGTACGCCGGAGGGGCTGGCAGAGGAGATCCTCGCCGCGGTGTCGAAGGCCGACCTCAACAAGCGGAAGCAGACAGTAGACGGCTTCAGCATCGAGATTCTGTGGTATAATCCTCAACAGAAGACCTACGAGGAATCCGGGGCCGCTGACAACTAACATCCGACCGCCCACGACGGCATCAACGCCCAGGCAGTTCCGGAACTCAACTCGCAGAGGTGAGTTCCAGAAGGTCTGGGCGTTTCGCATGTATGGCATGGCCGTCAAACTCAGTGGTCCGGTGCAGCTCCAGGAGACCTTCCGGGATGTGCTGGTGGACAAGCCGCGCGATCTGACGCCGGTGTGGGCTCGGATCACGATGGACTTCTACGGCATCGAGGCGGAGGTCTATGCGGCGCAGGGGGCGGCTCACGGCGGGACGAAGTGGCCGGAGCTCTCTGAGCAATACGCGGCCTGGAAGGCGAAGCACTTCCCTGGCGCGCAGATTGGCGTCCTCACCGGGATGACCCGCGAGGCGCTGACGGGACCAGGGGCGGCTTCCATCGTCGAGATGAGCCCGCAGCGGCTCGCATTGGGCGCAAGCTGGCAGCGCGGCGAGTGGGACATTCCGGGACTGCTGGACACGGGCACGGAGAAGATGCCCGCGCGCGACCCGATCCCCTCTATGCTTGGCTCCACGAAGAGCCGTTGGGTGGGCTGGATTGGTGACCATCTTATGGAGGAGGTGGCGGCGTGAGTGATCGGACGATGGTTACCTTCTCCGAGGTTCTGTCCGAGGAGAACTGGATCCAAGTGCTGCCCCTCGGTGAGTGGATGTACCCGACGTGGGACGGGATGAAGGACATCCTGGTCGACGAGCGGATGCTGACGGACTTCGTGGCGAACTTCGACGGCGGCGTGGCCGGCAAGCCGCTGCCGGTGGACGCCGAGCACCGGTACGATGCCGAAGGCGCCCATGGATGGATTGAGGAACTGCAGGCGCGGGACGCCGGGCTGTTCGCCCGGGTGGAGTGGACGGACCGGGGAAAGACCGCGATCGAGAACAAGCGATTCCGGTTTGTGAGCTCGGAGTTCGCGGAGAAGTACCGCAACAACAAGGGCAAGCTGCACCGGAATGTGTTTCTGGGCGCCGGGCTGACGGTTCGGCCCTTCATCAAGACGGACGAGCTCGAGGAGCTGCCTCAGCCCGTGCAGGCAAGCGAGGGGCTCTTCATCACCTGCCGGGAACCCGCCGGCGATCCAAGTGAGGGAGCGACGCAGGAGGCAATTGACATGGACGAACTGCAGAAGCTACGCGGGGAACTAACTGGGCAGATTGATGGGCTGCGCGAAGCGGCCGAGGCGAAGGACGGCCAGATCACCGAGCTGAACGATCAGCTCACGGCCCTGACCGCCGAACGCGATCAGGCTGCCACCGAGCTTGGCGAGGTCCGCCTCCGCGAGCAGCGGGCCGAGATCGAGACGCAGCTCGGCGAGAAGCCGTTCCCAGAGGCTCACCTGAAGCGCTTCGCCGATCTGCTCATGCGGGTCGAGGACGTCGAGCTTCGTGGCGAACTGGCGGACGCGATCGCGCAGGTCGAGATCGTGGACACCGAGGAGCGTGGCTTTACCCCCGACCCGAAGAGGGGCGGCGACAAGTTCTCCGACGCGGACCGGAAGCGGGCTCGCGAGCTCGGCATCACCGAGGAAGACCTCGAGAAGTACGGCGGCGAAGTTCCGGACTTCGTTTCGGACGGCGACGATGACGACGAAGAGTGAGAGTCACTGAACCTGTAGCCTGACGGATCACACCGAGGTCGGCTTTGAGCGGGGCGATGAAAGCCACCAGGCGCGGCGTGTGCAAGGCGGACGGCGAGAGAAAGGAAAAAGCACATGGCTGCAACCACGACTGATCGAGACACCAAGCGCAAGGTCGGCGACAGTGGCGACGGGCCGGTGAAGGCGGCGACGAAGATCCCGGCGATGGTGTTGGTGATGGAAGATGCCTCCGGCTACATCACCAACGGTGCCGACACCGCAAGCTGCGTCTTCATGGGGATCTCTCGCGAGCAGAAGGACAACACGTCTGGCGCTGCGGGCGACCTTGACATCGAGTTCTGGCGGACGGGTATCTTCACGTTCGCTTGCACGGGGATGGCTCAGGCGAATGTGGGCGACGCCGTCTACCTCGTCGACAACCAGACGGTTGGCCTGAAGGCCACGACCACGAATGACGTCTGCTGCGGACGAATCGTCAAGTTCATCTCCGCAACGGAGGTCGAAGTCGACATTGCCGATCGGTACACGATCGAGCCCTGATTCGAGTGGGAACCCACTGGGTTCCAGGCGCGCGAAAGGAAGGGAAGTCAGATGGCACGAGAATTGATCCAGACCCGCGTGGCGTCCTACTCGAAGACGTTCAAGGCGATGTTCCTCAAGTCGTATTGGGACGAAACGCCCGAGTTGGACAACCTGGTCACGTTCGTGACCTACACGGGCTCCGAATCGGAGCTGCAGGTCCCCGGCGCTCCACCGTACATGGAGGAGTGGCTGTCGGAACTGCAACACCAGAGGGTGTCGGCGACCCCATACACGATCAAGGATCGTCGGTGGGGCAAGGCGCTGGACATCCCGGTGTCGGCATTCGAGGATGACAACCTCGGGCTGTATCCGGCGAGCATCCAGACGTTTGGCCAGAACGCGCGGAACGCACCCGGAGATCTGGTGTGCGAGTTGATGCGTGATGGCGGGTCCACGACCTGCTATGACGGGCAGTACTTCTTCGACACGGACCATTCCGAGGGCGACAGCGGAACCCTCAACAACATCATCACTGGCACGGTCGACACGGGCTACACGCTCTCCACGTTCAAGAACGACTGGATGAGCGCGTGGGATCGGATGCAGACGTGGAAAAACGACCGCGGCAAGGCAATGCGGGGAATCTCCCCGGACACAATAGTGGTTCCCTCTGGGCTCGCGTCGCTGGCAATCGAGTTCGCCGGCGCGATGATGCTCTCCAGTACCACGAACGTGTGGGTGCCGAAGATCCGGAACGTGATCTGCAATCCGGACCTGACGGACGTGAACGACTGGTACGCCTTCTGCACCACGAAGCCGATCAAGCCCTTCATCGTGGCGAAGCACAAGAACTATCCGGTGCCGAAGATCAGTGCTCGGATCAGCACCGACTCCGATGTTGTGTTCGAGGAAGACGTGTACTCCTGGCGGGCCAAATCCCGGCACAACGCCGGATATGGTCCGTGGCAGCTCGGGATCAAGGTCAGCAATTCCGGCTCATACACTCACTGATAACCCGTGAGACGGCCGGCGGGGAGTTGGTGTCCTCCTTCCTCCCCGCCGGCCCACATTCTGCCGAAGAGCAAAGGCGCGACGATGCTTTTCGTTCGAGTACAACTCAAGCACCCGAGTGACCCTTTCCGGCGCTCGGGTGTTGTGTTTTGTAAGGCGGCGTGGACGGTGTTGACCGCAAAGCGGTTGGCGGAGATCGGCGCGGAAGGCGTGGAGCGGATTGAGACGGACCCGGCGTTTGAGGTGATCCGGTACTGACTGGCACGTGAGGCGTGAATACGTGAAGGTCAAGGGCCTATGAGTGTTTACGCGGACATCGCAGATGTGCAGGCTCTGATCGCGGCGGAGCAGTGGACTCCGAGCGCAACGAGCTACCCGACGGAGGCGACGGCGCAACGGTGGCTGGACTCATTCGAGTCAGAGGTCGAAGCGAAGATCTGCCGGAACGTGACGACGCCGGTCACGGGCATCAAGTCGGTCGAGATCATGCGGGACTCGATCGTGGCACCGATCGTGGCGGCGCGGGTGTGGCGGGTGGTGTTCGGCGGGCAGACGGAGGTGGGGCAGCAGACGTACGCGGACATCATCGAGGGACCCGCGCGCGAACTGCTCCAGAGCTTGATTGACGGCGAGAAGATCCTGCCAGACGCCTCTTACATCGAGGACCCGAGCGAGGCGCCACATGCTTCGCCGGAGTCGCCGTATGAGGACATGGACGCTTCGGCGGATGTGATTGATGAGCGGATGTTCGCGCGAGATGACGTGTGGTAGCCCATGGCATCGCTGACGGAAAACCTGATTGATGCGGCTCTCACGTTGCTGAAGGCAAACCTCCCCACAAAGCTCACCGCGGCGGGGGAGACGAATCAGCCGACAGTCGACGCGAAGGGCTACATGTATGGCGAGCCGGAGCTGTTGCCGACGTCGCGGTGTCCGTTCTTGTCGGTCGACCGGATGCGTTGGCAGCAGCGATCGCGGGTGTTGGGCTCCCAGGGGCCGCGGAACCAGGGGAAGCAGTTTGACCTCGAGGTCACCTGCTTCGTGACCGGGGCGACCCGGGAGGAGTTGAGCATTCGGCTGCACCGGTTCTCGGATGCAGTGGTGGCGGTGTTCGAGGACTCGCCGGACCTGAGCGACAACGTGATGCTGGCCCAGGTGGTACGGGGCGACGACTCGCCCACGTTCAAGGAGCCGCGGACGAATCGGCTCTTCCGGGGGAATCGGATCGAGGTACAGCTCAACGTGGCGAAGCAACGGGGCGATACGAGCTAAGACCCACGACCTAAGACCACACCTGAAGACACACCGTAAAGACGCGAAGGACGCAAAGATGCGCAAAGGAAGGCACAACCGGGAAAGACAGGGATTGCCCTTCTTTGCGACCCTTCGCGCTCTTAGCGCCTTAGCGGTTACAGACCTTGACGTTCCGGCGCGGAGGATGACATGAGAGCGGTTTGCCTGGCAGGCGGATACGGAAAGCGGATGCGGCCGCTGACCCACTACATCGCAAAGCCGATGTTGCCGGTCGGCTGTACGCCGTTCCTGCAGTTCGCGATGGATGAGCTGGCGACGTTGACGGATGCCATCGGGACGGAGCTCGAGGTGGTCATTGGCTCCGAGCATCTCGGCTGGCAGATTCGGGAGTGGTTTGGCTCACGGTGGAAGGGCCTGCACCTCACGCACGTGTCGACGCCGGCGCCGGAAGGTACGGGCAAGCGGCTTGGGGTGATCCACCAACAGCTTCGGTTCGACGATGACACGCTCGTGTGGCTTGGCGACACGTTCTTCAATGCAGATACGTTCCGGCGGATGATCGTGGCGGACGGGGATGCCGTTCTCGGCATCACGCAGCATGGACCCTACCACGCAGACCACGGGCACGTGTGGATCGAGACGGACTACGAGCCGACGCAATATCCAGGCGGCCAGCATGTCTGGAAATGCTGGGGCGGACATTCGGACTGGGCGGACGCCGGGATCTATCGGCTGTCGCCGGATCTGCTCGACCGGATCGCTCGAGGTGGCGGGCCGAACTGCCAGGCGACGGGCGAGCACCGCATCCTCCCCACGGTGCAGGATGCGATGGGCGAGGCGACGGTCCGCGGGGTGGACATCGGTGAGTGGATCCACCTCGGTGATGAGCCTACGCCGGAGGAGAACTACCTGAACGTACAAGGAGCGTTGCTGCAGTGAAAGTGAAAGAGCAAGTGAAAGTGGCAGACCAGGGCCAGGGCAAGGCTCTGACCGGGAAGCTCATCATCGACATGAGGCGGCGCATCACTGCGCTGAAGGTGAACGACGCCGACTGCGTGCAGCTCCACGACGGGGATCCTGTGGCGGTGCTGGATGAGGGGGGCAAGGTGGCCCACATCGTGAGCGACCGGAAGCCGCTGGCTCTACGGGGGACGCTCTGTGTTATGTGGGATCGAGATGCCGTTGGCGTGCTGGTTGGCGATCAGCTCTGCCCATTGGCCGGTGGTGAAGCTCTGCGAGCCGGGTGAGATGATGAATGAGCCCAAACGGCTGCAACTGAATCATGAGCGGCTTCAGTGGCTGCACCCGACGATCAAGCCGAAGGTGCACGCTGTGCTGACCGATCTGCAGGGGCATGGGTTGCGGCCGGTGCTGGCCTCGAGCACGTTCCGGACGCCAGCGGAGCAACGGCGACTGAAGGCACAGGGGCGGTCGAAGGTGTCGTGGAGCTTCCACTGCGCGCGGATGAATGGACGGCCGGCGGCGTTGGCGGCGGACATTGTGGAGGCGGACATGGGCTGGGGGGCGCCGCGGAAGTTCTGGTTGATGCTCGGCTCGTCGGCGACGGCCCATGGGATGCAGTGGGGTGGGTTCTGGGGGCTGCGGTTGTGGCAGCGGCGGCGCGTTCGGCGGCTGTGGAAGCATGGGGCTTGGAACAGTTCTGTTGCGCTGGGCTGGGATCCGGCGCACATTCAGACGGCGAAGTTCTCGTTGCGTAAGGCGCGGAGGTTGTTCGGATGAAAGGCGCGATGGTGCGAGAGATGAAGGACGTTCCCATTCACGAGAGACCACTTGTTCGTGT
>Ga0098068_1000135_pt1 | contig 30862 bp, 66 predicted proteins | sample 26BtaG_FD_75059 | JGI IMG/M metagenome (GOLD analysis project Ga0098068, IMG submission 75059) | Marine viral communities from Cariaco Basin, Caribbean Sea - 26B_WHOI_OMZ_CsCl | ecosystem: Environmental > Aquatic > Marine > Oceanic | place: Caribbean Sea: Cariaco Basin | collected 2014-11-09 | reverse complement strand
CGATAGTCTCACAACAAAGAGCAAGACTCAGAACAGGAGAAGATATATTTATAATTGGAAAAACTGGAGAGTTAAGAATCCAAAAAGCCAGACCAAGATTCAAGAAACCTAAATCTCCACTAAAAGCAGAGGGAGTCTATGAATCTGCATTAAAAAGATTTAGGGAAAATCAAGAGAAGAGTAGAAAAAAAATAGAAAAAGAATTGGGAGTAGAAGGCAAAATTATTGAAGGTAGTTCTAAACAATTATTAATACAAAAGTTAGAACAGCCGAAACAAAAACAATTAAAAAAATCAATAGACATCCAATCTCAAGATGTAATGTCTAAGCTTATTGAACCTAAACTATTAAAGACAGTCCAAGTTATAGAAACTAAAAAGAAGGTTAGGAGAACATTACTTCTAAAATCCTTAGAAGATTCTTTACAGCTTCAAGAACCTCCTCAAAGAATAAAACTTACTCAACCACAAGTTTCTTTATTAGCCCCAAAAGTGATTCCCTTATTAGACTTTGAAGTATTTAGTGACATTGGTGTTAAACAAGTGCCAAGATTAAAAACCAAACAAATCCAAAGATTAAAAACAAAAGTTGCTCAAGAACAACCTCAAGTTTTTGCACCTAGACAAAGATTAAGATTCAGGCAAAGAGAAGAGTTAGTAGAGAGATTAATATTTCGAGAAAGATTCAAAGAGAAATTAAAAAAACCAAAATTCAAAAGGAAAAGAGAAGAAGACCCATTCGAAGAGTTAGAAACATTTGGAATATTTGTTAAAAGAAAAGGAAAATTAGTTCCTGTTGGTAAAGACCTTACAAGAAGTGAAGCGGTTAAAAGATTAGAGAGGGCATTAACTACAGACCCACTACTAGCAATAGCAAGAACAGGATTTATTAGACCAACAGGAAGAAAGAAAAAAGTATTTGCAGTTGATGATTTCGGAACTCCAGACCCTATAATCTTTAGAGGTTATAGGATAAGGAAAGGAAAGAGAGTCCCATTAAAAGAAGGATACATCCAGAGAACATCTGCAAATCTTCAGACTCAAGCAGAACAAAAGGCATTACAAGATGCAAGAAAATTAAACCAACTTATCGGGATAAAAATGTAATATGGCAAAGAAAAGAAAAAAATCTGAAAGAGAAGAGATTAAAAAAGAGATTAGAAGATTGAGGAGAATAGAAAAAAAGCAGATTAAAGAAAGAACATTATTAAAACAAGTAAGAAAAAAAAGAACTGTCCAAGCAAAAGTATCTAGAGGCTTAGCAGGGTTTTTTAAGACAGCAAGAAAAGGAGTAACCCAATCACTCTATGAGAGAGGACAACCCCAGATTCCAATAAAAAAAGGAAGAGTAAAAGCTGGAAGGGGGAGACCCAGAGGGACTGTTAAATATAGGCATCCAGAAACTGGACAGCCAATTGGAGTTTATGAATATCGGAAGCTACTTAGAAGAGATATAGCAATTCAAAAAGCCCAAGCCAGAAGACAAGCAGAAGTAAGTCCTCAAGAGAAAGTAGTTTTACAGAGATTCCAAAGACAAAAAGAGATTCAAGAAATGTCCCCCGAAAGAAAACCAATTCCAGATACTTTTGGAAATGTTTTCTTGGATGGCATAATGAAAGAAATAAATGATAGTGCAAACCTAGTTAATTAAGATGGACGAAGAACAGATAAGAGCGATTAGAGCCTATGAAAAAGAAGCTAATGCAAAAGATGCAGAGGCTCAATCGAGATACGCACAAGTATACGCAAACCTTATGGAGTCAGGAGAAATGAAACAAAACTTGATAGAATGGGAACTTGATTTTAGTTCAGAATTAAAAGACATTGAAAGACTTTTGAGATGCGATATTTTAGTTGTAGATGATGATGGAAATGAATCTTGGCAACCAAACCCAAAGAAAGAAGAAATCTTTATGAATAATTCGGGGGTTAGTGATTTTTTAAGACAGTTAAAACTTTTAGTAAACAAAAATAAAGTTCTAAGTTATTATACTATAGAAGAAATTAATAAAAGAGTAAGGATGATTTCACATGAGATAAGAACTCTAATCTATAATAATTATGAAAAATATGGAATTGATAATGAGTATAAAATGAATAATTATTCTATGGTTGTCTTAACTATAATGTCTATCATAGAGGATGCTTATAGAAGAGCATTGAATGGAGAGACACATAAAGCCTTAGCAGAGCAAAGATTAGTTTCACAAAATCAATCCCTTAGTGGACAGCCAAATTATATTCCTCCAAGTAAACCACAAAAGAAGTCTCATTGGTATAATCCACTTTCATGGGGGAGATAAGATGAAGACAAAATTATTAATCTTTATTTTTCTCTTAACACTTCCTATGACTTTGGCTTTAACAGTGAATATCCCGATAGATGAAATCGACTTCTTGGAACTGATAGATACACCATCTTCTTATTCTGGGGAAGGAAATAATTGTTTAAGGGTTAATGCTGGAGAGAATGCCTTAGAATTTGGAGATTGCAATGCAACAGGCGGGGGCGGGGCAGGAGGCGGAAACACCACTGAAGAGATACAGGATGCAGTCGGAGGAGGAGTCGGTGTCGGATTAACTTACGATGATGCAGGAAATTATTTTAATCACTCCGATACTTCTAACCAATCCTCTTCAGACAACTCAGGTAAGACTGTGGTTCAAGATATTTTATTAGATTCTCTAGGGCATTTAATCTCTATTGTCACTACAACTCTTTCTTTTGATTGGACAGAGATTACAGGAATCCCAGATTATCTAAATGATGGTGCAGACAATGATACAATAAACGAAAATCAATCAATCTCATACAATGCAGGAACAGATGAAATAACTCTTGATGGGGGGGGCGGAACAATTGACATAACTGAAGTTGATACAGATACAAATGAAACTACAAGATTTGATAATCTAGTTGCTGTTGATTGCATCAGTGGAGAATTAGTAAGCGGAGTTCAATCAAATGGGACAGTTGTTTGTGTGGCAGACCAAGACACGGCAGGGAATACAAGTGCAGAGATTTGGGCTATTGCAGGTAATGGCTCTTTGATTAACTTTTTAGATTTACCTCTCGCAAATAGGACATCACCTCATTGCGACAACATAACAGGAGCGACTTCAGACCTTTGCACTTTAATCGATACCGATACGGACACTAACGCCTCGACAGGATGCCCCGCCGGTCATGTTCTTGACGGAACCGACGGAGAGATTCTATGCGTAGAGACCAACGTAACAATAAAATCTGTAAGCAATGAAACAGAATTAATCCTTAATTATTTGGTCCTTCCCCTTTCAGATTTCAATCTTGATGACCTTTTCATAGTGAACTTTTTTAACAATGATATAGTCAATGGTACTATCGACGAGAGAGTCTCTATAGGATTAAACAATGGGACTGTGCAGAGCAAGAGAGAAGAGTCAAACGCAAGCTTCACAGAAAATGCCTCTAGTGATGTGGACTTCTGTATAGGGGACGCTCCTTGTTTGAGTAATACAATAACCTCCGAAGAAGAAAGGCATACCTGGACATGGTCAAAGAATAGATTAAGTTCTAGTCAATATCTTACGATTGGGGATTCTTCTGGAAGAGCTGACGCGGGTTTTGTAGCTCTATGTGATGGAAGCGTGACGGGGTTCTCGATTACTTCATGGGTTACAAATCCTCTCCCCGACGAATCTTGGTGGTTCAATATAAGCATCAGACAAAACACTACTGAAATAGTTGAAGAACAAGTTGGGAATACTTCCGGAGGAGACGTCTTTTACTTTGAGACTTTTGCCGAAGGAGTTTATAATTTCAATAAGGGAAACATTATCCACGCCTACGCCGATGAAGTAGACGGTGGGGGACAATTAAATTCAGCTGTCGTCGCTGCGAGGTATAAATATGATTGTTAGAAACTTAAAGGTCTTATCAGTTCTCCTCATTGGGATTATCGTCGGGGTGGGAATTGGAACGATTGATTTTGGAAAAGCGGAACTTGATTTTGGATGGGATGATGATGGAAAGTTTGTTTTGATTTGGACGGTTCTCCCCTCCGAAATTGTTAGCACTCTCTCGACAAATGATGCAGTAACAAATATCTTAGTTAGTGAAGAGGACGGAACGACACAGATTTGGTATGACGAAGAGTTAACGACAGCGACGGAACAAGAGATAAAAGATTATTTTGAAAAGGTAGAATGGGTTTTTGAAAGAAATAAGAAGAGCGTTGTGACTTTCCCAGGTTATCCAATGCCTAAGTGTGAGTGGGACTATGGGACTAATCAGAAAATCGGAGTCTATTGGTATAATGGACAGCAAGTAATAGTACAAGGAGATGGAAAATGCATAGAAGATTAATTTTTTTACTCTTGGGAATGTTTTTAATCAGCGTCGCTAGTGCAAGCCTCCCTCCAGTAAAACAGAATGATTGCGCTGAAATAAGGACCGTTCTGAATGCTTCTGCTGTCAACCTGTCTTCTATTTCATACCCTAACGACACCGTCATTTATTTGGACACTCCCATGAACAATACTGCCGGGAAGACTTTTAATTTGACCTTTTGTGGCACAGACACATGGAATATAAATGATTCAAGATGCGACTTATGAGAAGATTATTTTTAGCATTATTAATTAGTGTTTTTTTGATTAACATAGCAAGTGCAGAAACAGAATTATTCAGAGTAGATATACCATCTAATCTCCAATTCACTTGCACAATTAACGATGCAGTCCCTTCTTCAAGTGCAACATTTAACATTTCTGTTTACTATCCCAATGGGACTGTATTCATAAATAACACAGAAACAACTGCTCAAGGACAAGGTTCATTCGAACATGAAACAACTTTTGTGGAAACAGGACTATACAAGGTAAAGATGTTTTGTTATGACACTCCCTTTAACTTTTCAGATACGGGGTTTTATGATGTATCTCCAATAGGAAAAGAATTAACTACCCCAAAGATTATTTCGTATGTTTTAATTTTCGCTTTTTCCATATTCATATTTATAGGACTTCTAGTCTTGGGATTTAGATTAGAGGGAGAAAATAGTAAAGATATGACAGGATACATAATTGCAGTCTCAAATATCAAATATCTTAAATTATTCTTCTTAGGATTTTCTTATGTTATATTCTTATTCATAAATTATTTCGGATGGATGCTTTCTCATGCTTATCTTGATATGCCTTTTGTTACAAATATATTTAGATTCATATTTACATTCCAAGCAATAGCAACTCTTCCATTATTTTTATTATTTACATATTTGACGATAGCAAATTTAGTTAGAGATTCTAAAGTTAAAGATGCCTTAACAAGAGGCTTGAGAGTAAAATGAAGAATAAAAACCCCAAGAATAAAGAAGACTTTTGGATGGCAAAGATGCCAGTAGAGATGCAAAAGAGAATGGATAGATTATTAAATGAAAAAATCAAAAGGGGTCAGATAAATTCAAAAGACAGAAAACAAAATAGTTACACCAGAGTTGGGAAGGCAATAGTTAGACACGAACCAACATGGAAGGCATTATTGGAAGCGGACTTTGTCGAGGAGGAAGACTATGAATAAAAAGGGTCAAGGATTTACAATATTCCATTTTATGATTGTAGCATTTTTAGTAGTCCTATTATTTGCAGGTTTAATCTGGGTTCAAGGACAATTATACGATGTATTTACAGAGATTGGTTTATCAAATGAAAAAAATGCTGATAAAGAGTTTTATGTTAATCTAACTCAAGCATCTGATGATATTTGGGGACATGCTTATACATCTATCCAATCCCTAAGAATGGTAGCCTTTGTATATCTTTTATCTATGGCAGTTTTAATAGTCGTAACAGGAGCATTAGAAAGAAAACATCCATTAATGTTTTTTATATATATCCTTATAACCTTACTCGGAGTTTTATTCGCCCCAACAATTTCGAATGCTTATGAGACTATAACTGCAAGTGGAATATTCGATGATGAACTTGCAAATTTCACAGCAAGTAATTTTATACTTCAAAATTTGCCGACAATAGTCTTATTGATAGGAGTGTTGGGAGCAGTCTTCTTATTCATAAATTTAATTAGGGGAGGTAATGAAGAAAACTTTAATCTAGGATGAAATACAAAATAATAATAGTTATATCAATATTCCTCTTAGGCTTATTAATCTGGGCTAATACTGGAGATGATTATGAGAAAAAGTATGATGGATATTGGCTGAGTAATTATGATGAATCCTCTGTTGATGAGTTTGTCAAATCTAAAGACCCTTTAGGCGATTGGGTTTGTGTTAATATTAGGGACATGGACTATAAGAGGGCTATAGAAGTTATAAAGCACGAGGTAGGGCATGAAATGTTTGCCGAAGTTTGTGAAAAGGATATTGATAAATGTTTTAAGGTCTTAGAAGATGAAGAATAAAATAATATTTTTATTAGTTGGATTGTTTATGGTTAGCTTTGCTAGTGCGGTTGTTGGTAATGACAGTTTGATAGCCTATTGGTCTTTTAACGAAAGTTCGGGAACTAATCTCCAAGATGTTCATTTAAACGAACACAATGGAACTGTCTTTCTTCCAGTTGCCCCTGATTGGGTGAATGGATTGATTGGTAACTCACATGATTTTGATGGTTTTCAAGAATATATAAATATAACAAATAGGACAGATTTAGATTTTGAGGCTTTTACAATTTCTATGTGGATTAATTTTAGTTTCCGAGACTCAGGAGAAGATATGTATATTGATAGGACTTTCACAGCAGGTAGTGGAGATGGATATAACATTAGAAGGTCGGGAGGAGATAATAAAACTCTTTTCTCATTAACTGTTGGTGGCACTAGCACATCTATCTTATCAGATTCGGGATTGAGTGGAGGTTCTTTTAGTCATGTTCTAGCGAAATGGGACGGGAGCAATATTAGTATGTGGATTAATGGTGTAGAACAAGCCGAGAAATCAAGCCTATCAGGAGTTATGTCTTCAACAAGACATATTAATCTTGGAAGGGCAGGAGATGATTCATGGTATTTTAATGGGACAATAGATGAAACTGGAATATGGGCAAGAAATTTATCCAATGACGAGATAAGCGACTTATATAATAGTGGTTCTGGAATAGGATATACCGACTTTGGTTTTCTTGGTTTAAGCAATGTAACAGTTAGTTTAAATAATCCTGTTAATAACTTCCTTACTTCAAATAGCACCCTAAACTTTTCAGCTTCTATAAATACTGGCTCTGAGAATTTACTTAATGCCACAGTTAAGATATGGTATTTGAATGGAACTCTATTCAATGAAACCAATAATAGCCTAACTGGAAATCAAAATGTTCAAACAGATTTTAACATAACAAATCTTGGGCTTGGAAATTATACTTGGAATGTTTTTGTATGTCAAGCGAACAACGATTGCAGTTTTTCTGCACCTACAAATAATTCCTTCAACATATCCACATTCGTAATAAATAATGAAGTGTGGCAAAATTCTACTCTCTCTGGGAGTTCGGAAACTTTCATAATAAATGTAACAATGTTCCCAAGCGTTACTCCAAATATTGCGAATTTAGTTTATAATAACACAGAACACTCAGGGACAATACTTTCTTTAGGGAATAATATTTATCAGTTTACTAGAACCCTTACTATCCCGATAATAGGGACTTCCGAAAATAAATCCTTTTATTGGAATGTAACTCCATCGAATAGCATAGTATCGACAACAATTGCACATAATCAAACAATAAATTCATTCCTCGCCGATGATTGTTCAGTTTATACAAAAGTTCTTCTGAACCTTACAATGCTTGAAGAAGAAACACTAAGTCCTATTGGCGGAACGATAGATATAAATGTAAATTTCTTTACAAATGATACGGATAATTTAGTTGGGTCTTATAATCGGACAATAACTTATGGGGTAGGAACTCAGGCAGTAGTCTGCCTTCAAAATATAACTCAAGATTACAGCATGTCTTATGAGGTAAGACATTTTGTAAACACAAGTTATTTTGAGAAATATAGAAATATCCAAAAAGCAACAATAAATGATGAGACTCCAACACAAGAGATTGTCCTGTATAATCTTTTAAAAAGTTCAGGAGAGGTTTTTAAGATTATAGTTGTAGGAAACTTATTTGGAGATACAGGAAATGCAGGGTTATTGGTTGAAACTCAAAGAAAATACACTGGACTTAATTTATTCAAATTAGTAGAAAGTCCAATAACAAGTTCTAATGGGGAAGCAATCGCCAATTTGGTTACCTCTGATATAATTTATAATTTTGTAATCTCCCATGAAGGGGAGGTATTTGGAACATTTAATAATTATCAAGTTCAGTGTGCAAACCCTACGATAGACCAATGTTCAATCATTTTAAATCTTGCACAATCTACAGGGGATTTAGAAGACTTCGAAAACTATGGAAACATCTCCCAAACATTCCTCTTAGACAGGGATGCAAATATTCTCTATCAAACTTTCAGTTCAACAGATGGGCTTGTTCATACAGTAAACTCTTTAGTAATTGAAGATGATGGATTCCTCAATCAAACAATTTGTAACCAAACAATTATAGGAACATCAGGAACTTTCACCTGCACTATTCCTACAGTCTACCATAACTCAAGTTTCTATGTCCAAACAACTGTTGATGGGGTTTTTATTGGGAGTAAATTCTTTTCACAAGGAGTTACTATTGATTGGTTTGGGGTAGATATATTCATAGAACTTTTAATGTTTAGTTCGTTAGTCTTATTATTTATAGCACATCCAATTACAATAGTCTTAGGAGCAATACTTGGAATAACTATGCCAATCTTATTTTTATATATTGGACAAGCCTCTTTTGGGAATATATTTATTACAGTGATGTTTTATGTCCTCGCAGGAATTATTATCATCTTACAGATGAGGAGGAAAGTATGATGGCTAAGAAAAAACTACTCAAGATGGAAATAGATATAGGAAGCATAGCCCACGCTGGAGTATCAATACCCAACCCCTTCAAAGAATTTAAAGAAAAGAAATCTAAAGTTAAATCTAAAAGAGGTAAAAAATAATGGCTCTAGGTCTAAATCCTTTTATTAAATCTTTAGTAGCTACAGTATTCGTAGTCTTCCTAGTTTTTACTTTTATAGGAAATTTCATAGCAGAAACAAATCCAGATTCAGAAATATTGAGTTCGAAATATGGAATAAACAAATCCAGACAATTACTTAATGACACTATTGAAGATTTTTCAACAATATCCAACACTGTTTATGATGATTTGAGTGGCTCAGACCCATCCCCTACAGATTTCTTATTTTTGATATTCAGAGGGGCGTTCACAATACCATTAGCCTTTGTGAACTTTGCTTTCAATGGATTGCAAGTAATCTCTTTAGTTTTGTTCCCCACATTTCAAGGAGCAGGTATGGGGATAATCTTGACAGCAGGGCTAGGAATAATAATCGCAAGTCTTGTAGTAACAATAGTCTTATTAATCGTTAAGGCAATAAGAACAGGGGAGGCGGAAAGATAATGGCATATCCATCGATTAACGGGACATTAGTTTCAAATGATTTAGCTTACTTATTAGTCTATGCAAATGATGTAACTCATAATATCTTTGGATGGGTAATGACCTTATCATTCTTCTTGGTAGTTTTACTTGGTTCATTTTTCTATCAGATGAGATTCAATCCAGCAAACCCAAGATTTGATACAAGTCTATTGGCAAGTTCTTTTGCGACTGTTGGTTGGGTAGTAATTTTAGAACAGTATTCAGGAATCTTAAACCCAATCCATTTCTTTCTTGTAATTGGAATATTCATCCTATCTTTGATATGGGTCGCCTTTAGTTCTAATTAAAGTAATTAAAGTTAAACCAGTTTACTCGTTTAACTTTACTTTTATATACTGAATAGTAGTTAAAATATCATGCAGACTCTTCTTCAAATAAGAACTGAAAGGAGGAATACTATCCCTAACGATGGAACTTATGAAATTAAAGGATAAGCTTAGGAAGGATAAAAAGGGAGTATTCGGCTTAACAGCTGTTCAATCTTTCTTTTCAATTATTCTGGGTATTGCCTTACTTGCCTATGTTATTGTCGTGATTATGGGAACACTACAGGATGCAACTATTCTGACAGCAGGTTCACTTGCTGATAATCAGACAAGTAACATTCTAGGTAATGTTTCCACTGGAGTTTCTGGATTCTTTGAATCTATTGACCCAGTTTACGCAATTCTTGCGGTCTTAGTTATAATTTTGGTATTGGTTGTTCTTGTAAGAGTTGTCCAATCCCCTGCTGGTTCAACACCACAGTTGTAAGATTATAACTGGAAGGAAAAGGGAGGCTTGGTTGCTTCCTCTCTAACTCATTAGCAACCCTCTTAATAGAGTCTTAAATTTATTTAGTTCGAACACAAGGGTTTGGCAGAACCTGAAAAAGCGTAGCCGAGTTGAGAGCCTCGTGTAAAATCTGCCAATCATAATCAAAAAATGGAAATACAAATCAACAAAAAAGTGAAAGGGGGCAAAAAGAAGAAATGAGAAAGTTAATGAATGACAAGAAAGGAGTATTCGGCTTAACAGCTGTTCAATCTTTCTTTTCAATTATTCTGGGTATTGCCTTACTTGCCTATGTTATTGTCGTAGTTATGGGAACATTGTCCGAGACGACTATACTTAGTCAAGATTCCAATACAGTTACGAATGAGACTGTAGGGGGGACTGCTGTAAACATTACGAATCAAACTTCAAAACAAATTGCCAATGCAAACAATACTGGCTTCGGTTCATTTTCGGTAACTAATGCCTATAATGGAACTGGAGGGGCTTTAATTACATCAGATAATTACACAGTTTTTGCTAACGGAACTATTTTATCTACAGATACATTATGTAGAGGAGTAGATGGCGGAGAGACAACACATTATTGTGGATGGGAATGGCTTGTTGAGTATGCTTTCAGTGATGATTCAAATGCACAGATAAACTCAAGAGGTATTTTAGGAAATACTTCACAGAGTGTTGCTGGATTCTTTGAATCTATCGACCCAGTTTACGCAATTCTTGCCATATTAGTTATAATTTTGGTATTAGTTGTTCTTGTAAGAGTGGTTCAAACACCTAACAGGGCGACTTCAACACCTCAGTTATAATAGGTCACGGAAGTTACCTGACACTTTCTAACTCAGTCAGGTCGTTTTAGGGTTTTCGTTAAAACCTTTCATAATCAATCAATTAAACTGGAGGAAAAAAATGCCATACGGAAAAGGTTACGGAAAGAAAAAACGAATGATGAAGGGTATGTCTTATAGTGGAGCAAAGCCTATGATTAAAGGTAAATTAGGTGAAGCAACAAAAGGTGCTGATGCAAAACTTAAAAAGGCACTGATGGGTGCTGAGGATAGGCTTCGAAAGAAGAAAAAGAAAGGACTTTACTGATGGTTGGAGGTCTTCTAGGGCTTTTGGTAATTATATCAGTAATTATTTATATAATCAAAAGAATTAGTTAGAAGGGAGGAAAAACAAATGCCACGAAAAAAGAAAAGGAAAATGTCTAAAGCAAAGGGAAGGAAGAAAACTACTCGAAAAAAGACTACTCGACGAAAGAAGAGAAGATAAAATCAAATTTCTAAAGATGGGGGTTGGGCGGTTTAGTCAATACTCCCTATGGTGACATATGACCCGCCCCATCTTGTTATTATTCTAAAGTGAAACTAGTTTAAATATTTAACTATTGAGTGAAAATAAAGTTATTTAAAGAAAAGAGTTCTTGAATAGGGATGAAAGTTAAAAGGGGTTTACAAGATGAGTAAAAATAAGCCTCATCAAAAAGCCCTTTACTTCTCTATATTGGAACTCTTACAACGCCACCTTTCCTTGAGAGAAATAAGAGAAAGGCTTAACATTTCTAAGCAACATTTAAATTATTATCTTCGACAAATGGAAAAGAACGAAACCATAAGAAGAAGGGGGCGGGGGATTTATGAAGTAAAGGGATTAGCTTCGAACATACTACAACCACAAGTAAAAAGAGAGTGTAGAGGACACGCATTTATCTGGAGTATAAAAATTCCTGAAAGATTTAAGATTAATTGGGAAGAAAGATTAAAGAGGTTTAATATTAACTATAAATTGATTAGGGGAACAACACCTAGAGTAATTGTAAACAATAGAAAGATTTGGTTAGGTAAAAAAACAATCACAGTTTATGAGCCACATTCATTCTATGGAATAACCTCCGCAGAGTCTAAGAAGTTTGCAGTAATCTCTCTATTTGAAGTCTTAGATACATTATGCCTAAGGGTTCAACTAAATCTAAAACCATACATCTTCAAACCAGCGAAGGAACATTATGGATTAATTAAGAATGATTTGGCGGTTCAATGCAATAGGAATAAGGATAAAATTTACATAAGGGATGACCTAGAAGGAGAGTGGCTCTGGATTGATGACTCTTTAAGTCTTGGAGAGTTAGAAACTGGAGGAAAGAAGGCTTTGGTAAGGAATATCCAAGTGCAAAGGTGGTTCAATGACCATAAGAAACATAACTTTGAGGTGACTCCAACCCTTCTAATGGAGAATATAAATCAAGTAACAGAAAACCAATTGATGTTTAATAAAAACTTCGAATCTCATGTTGAGGCAATCCAAACACTTTCAAAAGAAGTCAAGAGACTAGGAGATGTTGTCTCTAAACTTAAAGATTCTGATTAAGATTTACCATTCTAAAATAACACGATAAGTTTATAAAGGTTAATATACTAAGAAAGTTATGGCTGAAAAAAAGGCGATTAGTAAAAAAGAACCTTTCTTAAAACCCCTTCTCGACAAATACAGAAATTTACATATTTATGATAAAAGAATATTTTGGATTTTTATATGGACTATTTTTGTGGCTCTAGTTGTTGGTGTGACTGTGGAATCGATAAGAAATCTGGATAATGATTTAAGCCTTAGTGAATGTAATAATAAGATAGTTGAATCAGTAAGATTTGCTCTTAGCTTACAAGAAGAAAATAAATACCTTGCATTTATCTATGCTTTTCAAAAACCAATTGTTATGATGCTCATGGCAATAGGATTAGCATGGGTTCTTCATGGAGTTGGATTCCATTTAATTAAAAGATGAAAAATAAAACAGTCTGCACAATCGATGGAAGAACAGAACTTGAACTAGTGAAAAAGATTAATGAAGACCAAAGAGATTTCTTTGCAACCCAACCAAAACAGAAGATTGATGGGACTTGGGTTTGCTTTTGCTATTATCATTCTTATGGGGGAGAGAAAAAATCTGAACCTATTATAAAAAATCTTGCAACCGAAAAACAAAAAGAATATTTATATGGATTAAACGCAGACTTTGATGCAGAAACTATTACCAAAAAGGAGGCGGATAATTTGATAAAGAGATTAAAAAAAGATGGTGGGGGAGATAGAGTGCAGTAAGTGTAAGAATGGAGAAAAACAAAGATACGCTAAAAAAATCAGAGGAAAGTTTTTGTGTAAGAAATGTTATAGAGAAAATTGGAGAAGAAGAAGAAACGAAACAATGTTATCTCTTCCCCCCACACCCAAAGTCTCAAGAAAAGGAGTGAAATATAAAACACGGAATAAAATAACCAATGAAGTCCCAAACATTAAAGGTTCAAAACAAGAAAGAAACAGAAGAGGAACAGACCCATATCTTAGAAGGGATGAAAAGAGTTTTTTTTATAGGAAATTTAGGTCAGAAGGGATGGACTCTGAACAAGCCAATGAGAGGATTGAATCAATCGTTGATTACTTAAGAGAAGTTATAGCAAAAATGAAAAAGCAAAATAAATCTGAAGAAGAAATGGAAGATAAATTTAGAGAAGAGTTCGCAAGAATTTGTGAGGAGGGAAGATGAAATGTAATATCAGTTTGAAGAGTATGATTAATATGAGGAAATTTCCACCACTTAAATTATGGATTAATGGATATGCAACAGCCTTCCCTTATGATTTTTTAGTTAAAAAAGCGGTGGAAGGAGAGTTTGATGATATGGGGGATGGTCTTATAAAATGAGATTTGTAAGAACACACTATTTAGTCTTGGGAGCAATAGGGGGATTTATTGCAACCTATATTGATAAAGTGTTTAAGCAGGAAGTAGGCAACCTTCCAATGGGAAGTTTTATTTTTGTGGGGATAGCAATATTTATCTTTATTGAAGAATATTTGGAGAAAAGAAATGGAGAAGAAAAATGAATAAGAATCAAAGGATAAAAGAATTAACCCTAAGATATTTTTGGGAACAGAAAAGAAAAGAAGTTTTTTGGTTTTTTGTAATCTCAGTTTCTGTTATGTTTATTCCATATCTCTTAGGTCACAATATTGGAGATAACACAGATGAATTATGTGGTTCTGAGGAGAGGCATTATAATAGTGAAATTCAAAGATGGGAAGGTGAGTGTCATCCAATAGTCCTGTGGATAGAAGGAATTATTTATATACTCATGGGGGCTGGAGGTTTACTTCTATTGGGACTCATATTGTTATTCATCTATACTCTTTTCGAAAGCTGGATAACATCAAATTGGAAGAAAGCAAAGAAACGAGCAAGGAAGGAAGTTAAGGGAAATGGGAAAAGAAAAGCAAAATAGGAAATTAGACCTTCTCTGGATAATCGCAGAGATACTTGGAGGATTTGCTTTTATATTAGCGGGAGCATATCACATAAAATTTTTCGCCCCCCTAGATAGTTCAAAGTCTGAAATAATGGGATTCCTATTTGGAATGGGTTTGGTTTTTGGGGTAATAAAAATAGGACTGACAAGTCTTGAAAAGGGTTTAAAAGAACTTCAGAAAGTTAATTGGAGGAAAAAGAAAAAATGAAAATAACCAAAGAACAAATCAAAGAAATCAGGAAGCTAAGAAAAGAAGGGAAGTTAATTAGAGAAATCGCAAAAAAATTCAATGTAAATATGGGGACAATTCTCTATCATTTAGATGATGATTATAGGCTAAGGGCTAATAAGAGGTCAAAGGAGCATTGGGATAAGATTCCAAAAAAAGTAAAAAAAGAACTCTATAAAAAGAGAGCCTCCTATCAAGCAGAATATAATCGAAAGAGATACCAAAACGACCCGAAGTGGAGAGAAAAAATAAAAAAAATTTCAAGAGAGTGGTATCGGAAGAATAAATCTAAACAAAAAATATGAATTTAACACTAGAACAAGAAATTGAAATAGAAAACCTCGAAGAAAAACTCAAATTCGAGTATGATAAATTTTATACCGAAAAATATTTTCCAATTCAAGTTCATAGGTTCAGAACAATTAAAAGACACCAACAAGAGTATTGGGAACTAACAGGAACTTACTATCATCCTTATGATATGGAGAAGGAATCAAAATGGAAAAAACAGAAGAAACACACAAATTTCCTATGAAGCACATGGAAAATTCAGTTAAATACCATATTCACCAAAATTTTCCCTTTGCCCTCCAAAGTCGGGTAAATCCTCACGCTAATCTTGAGGTGCTTCCCTTAACGCTCCAATCTGAAATTAAACAACATCAGATAATATCGCTGATTAAAGGAAATTGTTGGAAATGAGGAAAATTAATATTAAAAAAGATAGAAAAGAAATTGCAAGAATAATTAAAATTAACTTGCCACTTATGAATAAAAACGAAATGATGTGTCAAGAGATAGCAGATTGTATTCTTGCATATCTTTTAGGAGCTTTAGATGATTAACATTTTCAACAACTACACACCTCAAAACGTATCGGACAAAGGAAAAACTCAAGCCACGTTGCACTCTCGCTTCGCTCGGGTTGGTGAATATCCGTTTCATAGTTCGGCTCTTGCAGAGCCTCTCCCTAATTTGCCTTCGGCAAACTATATGAAACTAAATATTAAACTCAATAGAGGTTTTGTCCTCCAAGCAGGGAGCAACTAAAAATGCAAAGTAAAAAAATAAAAAAATATTTAATTTTCTGCTCAGGACCAGCATTAATTTCTTCTATAACTATTCCTTATGGCTACATCAAAGAAACTATGTGGGTATCTGGAATTGGGGTTGGAGCATTTAGTTTATTTTTGATTCTAATTTTTACAGGACTAATTGATAACTTAAATTCGTTCAAGACCAATAAAAATCCCATTCAACTCCAAGAGGTGAAACAATGAATAGTCAGCGAAAAAAGGGTGAGGACTTGCCTGTAGGAAATCATCTGGGGACACGATTGTTGTCAGGGGAAGGCAAATATACAGGAACATGCCTGTCCAACGAAGCAAACCACGCTGACCCTCTTCGGAGGTTGAAATAATGAGAGATTTTATTATTCTTTGTGTGAGCGGGTTTTTAATGGTACTATTTGGATTTTTAGGAATCTTGATTCCAGCACAACTTAGTGTTTCACAAATAGGGCTCCTTGAAACACATGAAATAGTTTCAGTAGGGATGATGATAGCAGGAGTTATGCTTCTTATATTAGCATTTATATTTGAGGAGGCGAAACAATGACCAAATATAAATGCGATTGCTGTGGAGAAAAACATGATAGGATGCACATAGTTATTGAATGTTCTAATTGTTATGTTAGCGGTTGGAAGAAACAATGGGAGCGAGAAAGAAAAAAGAGACAAGGGGAAGGAGAAAAAAATGGTTGAATGTAAAATCTGTGGGGAATTTGTGAAAGGAAAAAAGAAAGGAAGTTGTAGAAAATGTAGAGACAAATATCCTTATCAACAATCAAGCAAAGGCGACCAGCCTTTTGATAGATTAAAACTTTCACAAAAGGAAGGTAAGTCGAAATGAAAAGTCTCCGTAAAAGTCTTATGTATGTAAGATGCCCAACTCTTCGGAGTGTTATTGGTTGGAGACGCAATAAAATCGAAAAAGGAAGTGGAGCATGAAAGAAGAAGAAATGAAAGAAATTAAAAGAAGAATTTTAGCACAAGTTAGTGCCTTCGGCAGACCTCATGTGCAAGCAGACCTTGAAAGATTATTTAATGAGATTCGTCTTATGAAAGATAAACGAGGAGGTAAAAAATGAAATATGACTCTATTGATATGATGTTAGATGCTATCTACGTTATCCTCTTAGGAGTCGGAGGGTTTGCATTTATCCAACTATTCATTCATTCAGATTTTGGAAAAAGGTTTTTGATAGCACTAACTCCAGAGGGAATTTACTTCTTAGGATTTTTAATAGTTGCACTTATTTTAGGCTGGTTCATTCAATATTCACGTAAAGTAGATAAATCAAGTGAGGCACGAAAATGACAGAACCAAACCCTCTAGCACTAAATGATAAAATCTTGAATTATATCGACGAGATGAAAACCAAAGCAGTCGTGAGTATCAAAGATTTAGAAAAATATTACGACCTCCTAATCTATCTAAACAGAGATATTAGTAGGTTACATAAATCAAGAGAAAAATGGAAAGAGAAATACAAGGATGTGAAGAAAAAAGGTCAGTTTAACATTACTCATAAAGATAAACAAAATGGAAAGACTTAAAAAGGAGATTAACTTAGAAAGTTTAACTTTAAGATGGAAAATCTGAAAAGTGGTAAATTAAAATCAAGTGTAGGAGATACCTTAACAGATTTACAATTAGTTCACCACAAATTAAGGGATGCTTATGAAGTCTGGAATTGTTCAAAATGCCATGCTGAAATAAAGAGAAACCTAGCAAAATGGCTTCAATGTCCCCAATGTTCTTTTCCAATGGAATTTTTGTTTAAAGGAGGGGATTTATAATCAAGAAAGATGGAAAAAACAGAAAGAATAAGAAGATTGGAAATTGCAAAGAAAATTAGCACTGAAGAATCTTTCAATAATCATAGATATGATAAATTATTGGAGACTATGAAATATGACATCAGAACTTAAAGAAGATGAAAGATGTAGTGAATGTCAAGGTAGTGGAAGAAAACAAATCTTTAAAGACTTGCAATGGAAAGAGGTAAACTGTGATTGTATGAAACATGGATAAAATAAAAAGATTCTTTACAGAAAAGCCAGAAGGAAACATTTGGAAGAGGGCTTTTATTTATCTCCTTCTATTTAGATATTTCTTTATGGGATTAATCTTTCTTTCAATTCCATTCCTTGCAGGGTTATTGGTTCCGAATCAACAAATAATTTTTGATGATATTGGGAAAACATTGGCAGAATCATTTACATTAGTTTTAAATAAAATCTATGAAGCGGGGAGTTTTATAGGGGCGAATAATCCTTTTATCTCGAAGATATTAGTTTTCGGATTAGCTAATATTTTTTGGGTTTATTATCTTGGTCTTGCAGTTTTAATTATAGATGTGGCGAGACACATAACCTCATATATTTATTCAAGAAGGAAAATGCCTAGAAGGAGGAAAACTACTTACAAGAGTATTCGGAGAAAATGAAAAAAACAGGATTAAAAATATTAGATAAGGTTAGAAAAGAAAGAATTAAAAAAGAAACAGGACTCCACGAAAAATGTGATTGTCCAACTTTAATAAAATCTAATAAAGAATATTGTATTTATTGTGGAGTTGAAAAGAACTTGTTCAAAGGGTTGTCCGAGAAAATATAACTATAATAGGTATAAAAATGAAGAAGACAAAATTCATAAAAGATTCAACTTTAGAAATTAAGAGGGTAGTGGGTAGAGAGTTTGATACTCTTGGAAGAGAACGCAGAAGGATTCAAATAGAATTGTGCGAAGGAGACCTTGAACTAGGTTCGGCGGTTGCACCAAAGAATAAAGATGTTATAGAAGTAAAATATAAGGTTCCTAGTAGGAGACAAGCAGGTGATATAATCGGAGGATTTTTCGGAGGACTCTAAAGAATGAACACAGACATAAAAACCAAAACACTTAAAGATGGAAGACCATATACTATTAGACTTGACAGGTCGAGATTCTTCTTTCCGAAAGAATGGATAGATTTCCTAAAGGCTCTAAAAGACAATCAAAAGCCCTTATTAGATTTCATGTTAAATACAGGAGCAAGATTTGATGAAGCAATTCACACAAGACCATGTGATTTTGATTTCCAAAGAAACAATGTTAGACTTTGGAAAACAAAAACAAAAGCAAGAAAAGGAGAAACTCATGGAAAGCCAAGAACAGTTAGCATCTCAACAGAATATTCAAGAAGGGCAAAAAGAATCGCATTAAAGTTAAAGCCTCAAGAAAATCTTTTCAAAGCGACAATTCAAGGGACAAATCAACTACTCAAGAGAACACTAAAAAAAATAGGAATTAAAGACCCTTACAATTTCTCAACTCACAATATAAGAAAAACTCATGGGATGTATCTAAAAGCATTAGGTATTGATATTGGAGAAATCTGCACAAGGCTGGGGCATGATTATGATACTTACATTGCCCACTATGGCTCGGCAGATGTTTTCACAGATGCAGACATGAGAAAAGTAAAAGAATTGATGGGAGACCTCTACATGAGGCAGAGGAGGTTTTAAGATGACTAAAAAATGAAAGAAAAACTACAAATGGAAAAACAAACAATTAACGCAACATATTTAGATGTGATAAAACTTCTGGAATCCAGAGGAACATTAATCATTGAATCAATTCCTATAAATCATGGAAGGTATTTTTTTATAAAAACTGATGAGGGTAATTATCTTGTAGTTTTTAAGAGAGACTTTTTTAATTCTTTCGGAAGAATATTTGCTCAAGAAGGAGAAACAGGGGTTGGAGAAACCTTAAACTTAGAAGATTTGAAAATAGCAGTATTAAAAGGGGCGAAGGGATTATTTTTTACATATCCTGATGGGAAAATTTATTCAGTTAGTATAGAAGAATTTTTACAATATTCTCATAAAAGAACCAATGACTTCGAGGGAAAAGAGACTAGAAGTATAAATATAAAATATCTAAAGAGGGAAAATTAAAAAATGAAAATTTATGAAGTCATTGAAGTAGTTTGGTTTGATGCTCAAACCCATAGTGGCTATGCTGAAGATATTGGAAAATTAGAAGAATGGCATCCTTGTCTAACTCACAGTGTCGGGTATCTTCTCCATGAAGACAAAGAAAAAATAATCTTAGGATTTATGACATTTCAAGATGATAAAGAAATAAATTTAGTTAAGCATTGTCAGATGATTCCAAGAGGGATGGTCAAAAAAATAATTAAATTAAAAAAAGGATAAAAAATGAAAATAAAAGTTCAATGTAATGTCGATAATCCAAAAGAAGTTATGATAATAGATACTGAGAAAGAGGGTCTCCAGCCAAAGAGAAATGGAGTTATTTCAAGGGACGGAAAATCTGGCGGGAGGGTTTATAAGAAAATAAAAAATGAATAAATTACTAAAATATCTTCACAAAACAATCTTCATCCAAACAGAAGAGATTAGACAAAAAATTGGAAATAAAAAATTCATCTTTCAATTCCTCTTAGTCTGGTTAATCTCAGAAGTCATAATAAGTATTATCTTCGGGGGGCTTTATTTCCCCTACAGGGAGATTATTACAAAACCTTTCGATATAGCAATTCTTTTAGCTTTAATGAATAATTGGCATAGGATAACCCTTGAAAGGAGGGCAAGTAATGGGAGAACAAGAGGTGCTGGAATGTTTAAAGAAAAATAAAGGTTGGATGTCCCCAAAAGAAATAGGAGACGAGGAAGATACTCCAAATTTTCAAAACTGTTCAAAACATTTAAGAAAACTTTACAAGAGGGGATTAGTTGAGAGGAAAGACAGAGATGAAGGGCGATATTCAAATCATTTCAATTATAGATTTTTAAAAGACGATGATTAATTGGATTGTTTTTTGGATAGGGTTTTTTTTATTAACATTTTTAACCTACAATGATTTAAAGAGGATGGAAATACAAAATAGCTATACTCTAATCTTCGTAATAATCAGCTTGATAACCTTAATGATTTTTGGACAAAAAAATAAAATATTTGAAGTCTTGGGAATAATTGTTTTGATTTTCCTGATTCTTTTAATCCTCTGGACAAAAAAATCAATAGGTGGAGCAGATGTAAAAATAATTCCCTTTGTGATGCCTTTTATCTTGATAAATAGCCCAAATATATTTGTTGGGTTTTGGTTCTTCCTAATAATCTTTGGTATTGTTGGGACAATTTATGGCTTAATCTTCAAATGGACAAATAAAAAAAATAAAAAAGAAGTTCCCTTTCTTCCGTCAATAACTTTAACATATATATTTTATTATATAGTATTGTATTTTTGGACAATTAAATAAAATGGCAATAAAATTTGGATTAGTCAAGAGAAGAGAACAGCCACGAAGAGAAAAATTAAGCACCCATGTTCAAGAAATCTTAAAAAATCCCAATATAAAAATAACTATTAGAAAGAGAAGAATAAAAAAAGCGGGACAATAAGCCCCGCCTCCCTTTTGAGAGTATGATAAAGATAAAAGAAGTTTTATTAACTTCCTTCCTCACCTCTCTCAAAAAGGACAAAATAAAAAAATAAAAAATATAAATTGTTTAAGTTATATCTTGCTCTTCACAAAAAGATTTAATCGCTTTTTTGTCTTCATCGGTTAAAACCAAATTTGTTTCATAAATCCATTCATCAAAAACAATTAAGCCATCTTCATCATAACAATAGTTATTTAAAACCCTTATTTCCTTATCATTAAGATATAAATAATAAGTTTTATAAGTTGTTTTTTGGCTGGATTCTTCAATCTCTTCCAGTATTAAATTGTCTTGTGTTATTTCTAAAGCCATTTTAATCTTGCCCCACTCTTGGAGCAATAACTATTTTAAAATGTTCATTCTCTAAGGTAATTGGGAAATCTTTAACAGAAGTTATTTTTATAGATTCTCCAGAGACATTTAAAATATTTACTGCATGGTTAAGATATTCACAAGAAATTAAAACGCCCAAACCATCTTTTAAATTATCTTCATAATTTAAAGTCGGTTCTTCTTTTATGTTTTCCCCGTCTATAAACCTTCTTAAAATTAACTTTCCTTCTTTTGTTTTCCCCATAATTCCTAAAACTTGGGTTGGGTCTGTTACAAAATAGTCTCTTCTTAAAATCTCTTCTTCGGTTAAAATATCTCTTTCCTCACTCAAGATTTTATTAAGTTGGGCTAAGATTTTAACCTCTTGTTTTATTTCAAATCTTTTAACCATATTATAAATTTTTCCAATCCTCCCGAAGTCGTTTAAATCTTCCTTCGTAGTTTTCGGCTTGTTCTAATATTGCTTTTTTGAGTTCGTCAAATCTACCCCCACCAATACTTAAACCCCTTTGTTTACAAACTTGGGTTATCAAATCTTCAGGAATCCATTTCTCTAACCAAACATAACTTATTGCTATGTCTTGGCTTAAATCCATGCCCCCACCACACAAAACAATAAAATGCTCCTCCGTCTCCGAGTTATACATCACAGAACAATTAGTATTTAAAACAACTTTTAAAACATCTTCGTCTTTTGGTTCAGTTTCTAAAAGATATCCGTAGTTCATCATTGGGTCACTATAAGAATTTATTGTTTCTTCATAATACGGGACTAAACTTTCCCCCCCTTCTTCTAAAACATCTAATTCTTTTGCAACTTCTTTAAATTGGGTATGTTCGGGACTTTCTAAAGTTTCTCTTAAAACTCTTTGTCCACAATTTTCCCACTTTCCCGCTTCGTCAGGTTCAGACCAATCAATCATAATACTTGCCATCATTCAATTAAACCCCCTTTCAAAAAAATATTTTTCAATTCCATCACTCGCTTATATTCGCTATCGCTTAATGGACTCTCCAAACTAACGGCACTTAATGCTTTCAATTCTGCGAAGTTTCTCATATCTTCAAATTGGTTTATATTCATATTAACTTATCTCCTATATATCTTTCTATCTCTTGGTTTATTGTTTCAAAATCGTTTAAGTCTCTAAGTTTCTCATAGACATCATAATCTAAACAATCTATAACATTGTGGATATTTAAGCGTGTTTCCATCCCGTTTCGTTCTTTTTCTATCTCATCCTCTAACCACTCATCTAAAATCTTTTTTTGTTTTGCGTTTAAAGTTCTCATTCTTCCAACTCCCCATCATTTAAAATAATATATATTTCGTCACTATCATTTGCACTTACTAAAACATACTCATAACAATTATTAATTAATTTTAAATCAATTTTATATAAACTATCCCTATTTAATCTTTTTAATCTCTCCATAATCCCAACCTCAAAAAGATATTTTGTTTTATCTCTTTTAATTTATTTCTAAGTCTATACTTAAAACCAATAGGAGAATTTAAAGCCATCCCTAAAAACATGAATAGCCCAAAATCTAACGGAAGAACAAAACTCAAACCACTAAGCGAAAGCGTTTTATAATTCCTTCCATAATTGATAAACTCATAAGAGTTTAAACCCCACCTGTATTTTATTGTTTCCATTTTGTTTTAAGTTCAATGAGGGGGCGGTTTGGGTTTCCCGTTCCGCTTCTTAATCCCCTATTTTTTTATTATTCTCCTTAATATTTTTCTTTCCAATCTTCGCTTTTTATTTTGGAGTTTTATTATTTCGTTATCAATCTCATATATTTTTTTACAATCTCTTTTCCCCAATTTTGCTTTATTCCTATATCCCCTACTCCCATAATAAAAAGCCCCGTCCCATTTTCTTATAAGAAAATCATAGGTTAAACTATAATGAGTTTCGTCAGAATAGATAAAAGATAAACCCTCATTTTTTTCTTTAAGTTCTTTTATCTTCCCTGCTTCAACTTCCCACTTTTTGTTTAAGTCTTTTGTTAAGCCCTTTAAATTTATCCTCACCATACCCTTTCTTAATCATTAACCTTTATAAACTTATCGTTTTGTATATGGGCTTTGGTTTGCTACTCCAAAATGACTAAATTACTAAGGAGTAGTAACGATTAGGATATATGATTATACAAAATTCTATAACCAAAGCCCTATAACTGTCCTTAAAGTTAAACACCCCACAATACCCACACACTACAATATAAGACTAAAGTTTAAGTTTATCAATAAAGATAAACCTCCAACAATACCTTAAATCAAGTCTTGTTTTTAATCTCCGAACATTCTTAAAGGGCTTTCGTTCTAAGTTTAAGAACACAACACCGCCCAAAATCAAAGACCAAACCGCCAAACAGCGGTTTTAAACGAGAATCAAACCGCCCAAAATCAAGATTAAGATATTTTAACAATTGGGAATTTTAGAAATTCAATCCCTTTATTTATCTGGCTTTTATTTGTCTAAGCCATTTTAGACAATTAAAGCCCATTCCCAGACAGATAAATATTTATTTAATCAATTAATTAATCAAGGTATTATTTAATTGTCCAGAAACAAATTTTCCGATTTTATTTATTTTTTTGTCCAAAGATATTCTAATTAATTGATTTTTTGCCCACATTCCCAAAAAATTAATGAAATTTCTACTGCAAGGTGATAAATTAAGTTACTTACGGGGACTATTCCTCATTTTTTCCGTTCTTTTTATCATCAAAACCATCTTTTCAAGGGATAGGGGGCTTACATGGGGCATTTCAGCAACTAATTTTACATAATCTGCACCATATTTATCATAAAGTCCCTTTAATTTCATAAAATCATCTGCTTTATTCTTTCCTTCAGCTTGTTTCTCACTTAATTTAATTTGGTCAAGCAATTTCTTGTTTAATTTGTCGCTAAACCTTTTCTTTTTTGCTTCATAGATAGATATTGTTTTCTGAGAAGGTTTATGTATCTTCCAATTGAATAGTTTAGAAGTTATCATAACAGATTTCTTACTCGTTCTAAATTTAACTATCAAAGACTTTCTATAAAAGTCTCCTTTTCTTTTATTCCACTCTAAAAATCTTGGTTTGATTGTAGTTTCACAAGTATTTTTATTAAATCCTTCAACTTTGAACTCTCCATGAAATAAAATCCTCGATTGCTTATCAATCATATCTATAAATGGTGTGGCAAAGAAAACAACCAATCTTTGATTCCTAAATGTAGAAATTAATTGAGAAAGTGCCTGATTCATTTCAGATTGCCAACTTCTAGCATTTCCTTCGACCTGTGGCTCATCAAAAACTATAACAGAACCAATTTTTATTTTTTTGTCCAAATCTTTAGCGGTTATAAGTTCAAGAAGTTCTTTTAACGAAGAAATCACATGAATCTCTGGGTCAAAAGGAATATTAAACATTTCTGAATAAATTTCTGCCATTTTAAGACAACCCCACGATTTTCCTGCCCCTGTAGAACCAACAACCGCACATAAAAAATTTTTATTGTTTCTCAAAACCCGATTACCGATATATCGAATAATAGAATCCTTTTTCTCACTATCAGGATTCCTATAAATTACTATTGGTTGATAATATGCCATCTTGTCTAACTAGCATCTTCTCCATAAGATGAGATACCTCCCCAGAAGTCACTCCTAGAAAACATCATATTTATTTGTCTAAAAGTTTTTCTTTTTTTCTCTAACTTCTTCTTTATAGATTCATTTTCTTCTTCCAAACCCAAATCTTCTTCTAAATCTTCCACATCTTCTTTATCTTCCGAATCAAAACCTTCATGCTCATTAAGATAGTCTACTAATTCCTCATCCCCCATAGGATAAATAATATCTATTAAGAAATCTATTGCATTACAATATGCTTTACGAACATCTTCGTGGTAGATTTCATAAAACATAACTCCTGTATTTGTTTTTATTGGTCTTTTATCCCAATATCCCCCAGTAAATTCTTTACAAGATAAATCTGCAATTTTTCTTAAGTGTCTTAAAATAATCTCCTTAATAGAATATTTTCTTTCACCTTGATAATCAGCCTCTTCACTAAATTCAAAACTATCTTCTACCATTTCTTTTTATCTTCCTCCAAGTATAATAAATGCCCAATATCACTTATGAGATTTGCTTTAAGTTTCAGTAAAATGTCTACAGTAGAATCGAAGAAAGGTAAAATTTTTATTGTCGGCTGATTATTAACTCTCTTTTCAGATAAAAAAAGTTCCCTCTTATAAATTATGTCTAAAACTTTTTTAATATTCTCTTTATAAGATTCTAATTTATTTTTTTGTCCCTCTTCAATCTCAACTTTTTTCAAAATAGGAGAAAGATTAGTTACTAAAATATCTAATTCCATAGTAATGAACCTCAAATTCTGATATTGTGCTTCTGGAATAATAATCCTTCTAGCCTCTCTTGGGATTTCAACAAACTCTATTAGATTTTGACATCCCTCCCTCATCATCCTTTCCATATTTTGAATATTTCTTAATTGCTCTAAAATATTTTCTAACCAACTGAGATGTATATTCGAACTTTCAAAATTTTCTTCCATTATCTTTCAATTAACCATTTAATTATAAGACCAACTGCCAAAACTAATAATGAAAAGAGGGAAACACCAACTAAATCACTCATCTTTAATCTCCATTATAATAATTATAACTATAAACCTATTTAAAACTATTTATTTTTTTGTCCAAACTCAAAAGTAACAACATGAAGATAGAAAGTTTTATAAAGTAATTATAACTATTATAATAACAATGGCTTTAACCCAAGTTCAGTTTTCTGAGGATGAAGAAAAAATTATCCTTGCGGTCAGAGAAAAATTTAAATTAAATAAACCAGATGCAGTTAAGAAGATGGTTAGTTCTTATAAAAATGGAGAAACATTATTATGAATGATAAAGAATTTTGTGCTGAAGTTCATTTAGAAATTCATGCAGTTAGAAGAATTTCTGGATATAAGGCTTCAGAGATGGACAAAAAAATTAGTAAGTTAGTAATAGATAAATTTGCAGATTCTTGTAGGGAATGTAAGGAAGTTAAGAAAAAGATTAAAGATTCTCCAGAAAAAAAAGGATTCTTAGCTAAATTAGGAGAAGCGATAGAATGAACTGGGATGCCCTATCAATTGCAGGGGCTTTATTAATAGTCTGTATAGCGATTTTCTGGTGGTGGTATAGTTACAGACCTAAAAAGAAGAGGAAGGAGTAAAATTCATGGAATGGATGTCTTTCATTTGGGGAACACTTCTTGGATTCGGAGTTGGAAGATTGTGGAAACTATTTAAAAAGTTTGGAGAATTTTTAGACAAAGAAAATAAAGATAAAGAAAAAATATAAATGGCAATATCGGATGTAAACCAAGCAATAATCGATAAGATTACAAATTTTAATTTTATAGATGCAATAGCATGGCTTATTTTAATACTCTTAATTATTGGGTCTGGATTCTGGGGTTTTATGTGGTGGAAGAACAAAAAACTTTATAATAAAATCATAAAAGTAAATGAAATTAATGGAGACTATTGGGAGGAAACATATCACGACATTGCAAAGAATGTTAAGATTGGGAAAGGTGGATTTGTTATACTCCACCTAAAAAAATTAAAGACTTGGAAAATAGCTTATGGTGGAAGAACAGGAAAGAATATCTATGAATTTTATATTCTTCCAGATGGATATTGGTTAAATGCTGTAAGGTCAGCAAAGGTAAGCTATATCAACGAAGAAAAAGGACTAATTCCAATCTTAACTACAAATCCTTTAATGAGGGGTCAATATACCTCCTTAGAAAAACAGATTGATTCATTAGGAGAAACAAAAAAAGGATTCTGGGAAAATTATGGCTCTTGGGTGATGAGCATAGGATTTGTTTTGATAACTGGAGTTATGTTATGGTTAATAGCCAAAGAAATTGGTTCAACTACTGATGGTGTCGCAATCCTATTAGAAAAGATAGGAGATTTAATAAGTCAATTAAATAAATTATCTGCAAATACTCAGACAGGTGGAGCAGATAGCGGATTAGTCCCTGCAATAGTAGGAATATTCCTTAGGAGAAAAAAATGAACCTATGGGTATTTATAATTGGAATCTTAATCATTCTTCTTATAACAATCTTCTCATTGAGATTTTATATAAAGAAAAAGAAGAAAAAAGCCGAACAGTTAATAGAAAATATTCCAGAAAAATTAATGGAGATTTTTAACGAAGCTGAAAGGAGGTTACAACAAGATATAAAAGATGGCAAAAAAATTACCCCATATCAAATCCTCTGGGAACTCTCCAAAGGAAACAGATTCTCAGAACAAACAGACTCAATTGGAAGAACAGAACCGCCAATTGATGATAGAGAATTACCAGAACAGCCTAATAGACGACAAGATATTCAGGATGGAACTACTCCAAGTATTAGCAGGGATAAGAGCAGAACTATCAAACCTAACAGAAAAAGTCGTAGAAATTTCTTCTCAAGATTTGGAAGAAGAAGATGAAGAAGAAGTTGCAGAACAATGAAAGAAATAATTGCTACAACTGAAATTCCAAGAGAGAGAGGATACTTATATGTCTGTGGAACTGATGAAGAAACGGGATGTCTTACAATCATAAAGGTAAAAGCAGGAAGGAAGAAAAAAGTAGAAAAAGAATAATTTATTTTAACCCATTATTTTTTAAGGGTATCTAAACATTAACTCTTCAAAAAAGTCTCCTCAGAATCGCTCTAAAGAAGAGATTTGAAGATAGAATCAGAAAAAAATCAAATGAATTACAGAAATACAGCCTTTTGGATTATGATTACCTTAATAATTGGATTAGGAATTTATTTAATCATCTATATTAATTCTGAAAGTTATTCCTGTATGTCCTCTCCACTAACTTATGGAGTCTCAAAATTTAAGACAAATCTCGGTCAGATAATTTGCTCTTGTAATATTGAAGAAGAAACTTGTGAATGTCCAATACCTCAAACAATCAAAACAATAAAAGTAACAAAAGATAATATCTTTATAGATGATAACTCCCTATCAGAATTTATAGGAATTAATTTTACACTTCAAGAATAGTAAACTTAATAAACTCATTAAACTTAGAAACAGTATGTTTAGGTGCAACCACAAAAGAATAAAGAGGAACTATCCTTTTGGAAGAAATTCAACTCCTAAAAGAAGTTGTAAGGATTGCGGTCTGCTTATTTCTTCAAAAAAATTAAATGAATTAAAAGATAAATTTAAGAGGCAATAAAATCGCAGAAAATTCTGAAAAATTACAACAAAGGATTAAGGAAATAGAAAAAAAAAGAGAAGAATCTTTAGCGATAGTAAAGATTGCGAACAAAAATATTCAAGAATTAAAAAAAAGTAAACGCAGTGGTTATCAGGGAGATATTGAAGCACAAAGGAGAGACCTCCAAAAGTTTGGAAAAGAAGTAGATGAATATAATATCCAGTTAAGTATTTTAAGAGATTCTAAAAGTTTGGCAGAAGCAGGTGCAAGGCAGAGTAGGTTTGAACAACAAAGAAGACAAGAGATTAGAAGACAAGAAATCCAAAGTTCCCCAGAATTTAAACAACAACAGGCAGAGATAGAAAGATTAAGAAAAGAAACAGGAATTTCAAATGTTGGGCAACTATTAAGAACTATTCAAGGAAGGGAGATTATCAGAGAAAAATTAAAACAAAAACAAGCTATTCAAATTCAAGCAGAAAGGGCAAAGACTATCTCTGTAAAAATGGATACAAGTATAAAACCTATTGATACTTCAAAGCTTCCTCCGCCAAGACCAGAAGCCCCACAATTTGGAACAAGAACAGATTTAGTTCCAAGAATAGAGGGAGATTTTTATTTGGGAACAGAACCTTATCTTGAAAGAAGAGTTATTGGATTTGATAAAGACCCAAAAACAGGAAGAAAAATCCCTATAACAGAAATAGTTTATCGTGAACCTCAAACATTTAAGGGAGGGGGGGCAGAAATTATTAGACCTGCAACCAAAGAAGAAGTAGAATTTTATAGAAGTCAGCCTAAAGAACTCATAGCAGAAACAGGAAGAGTAAACATTCCCTTTAGAAAAGCAAAAGCAAAAGTAGTCGGAGTTTATGAAACATTACAACAAGATATAAGAGAAGGTATAACTGAACCACTAATCGGACAGATAGATACTAAGAAAGCAAGGAAAGATATAGAAAGAAGCACAGAATTTTTAATCTCTGGGAAATTTCCTAAACCTTTAGCAAAAACTGGAAGAGCCATTTCTCTCTTTGGAATAAATCTTTTAGAAGAAATAGAAGAGAAGCCTTTAAAATATGGACTCATTACAGGGGTATCTACAGGAATTGGATTAGGAATTTCAGGAGTAACCGCTGGAGCAACTGCAATAAGCCCCACTCTCGGATTAATTGCAAGAGGAGGGGCAACTGTCGGAGGCGTAGCACTTGGAGGAATTTATGCTTTAGATGTTACAGAAAGATTAAGAGGAGCAAAGACAACAGACGAAGTAACAGAAATTTTAGCAGAGACAACATTAGAATCAACAGCTTTTGGAGTAGGGTCTATTATTGGGGGAAGATTTGTAGGTAGGAGAGTTACTAGAGAACCTAAATTTAAACCAGAAGAATTTGTAGTAAAAAAACCATCTACAAAGATTCCAAAAAGGAAATATGACCCCTTATATGATGAGATAATAGATACAAGAATAGCCAAAGCAGAAAAGGAAGAATTTTTATCATTATTATCTGAAGCAAGATTAAAACAATATGAATCAAAGTTCCCAAGAGAAATAAAACTTGAGCCACAAGTTAGAAAAGAAATAAAAACAAAACTAAAAAAGAAGATAGAAAAAGAATTATATGAACCAGACATCTCAGAGATACAAAAGTTATCTCTAAAAAAATTTAAAGAGAAACAACCAAAGAAGACCACACTAACTTCTAGTTTAGAAAATATAAATAAACAACTTCAAGAACAGTCAAAAAAATTTGTAGAGGAAGCTGTGGCAAGAAGAAAAGCAAGACTAAAATCTGAAGCAGACATTATAGTCTACGATGCAAAACTTGGAGACTTTAAAATAGTTGAAGCAAAACCCCGATTCAAGAAACCAAAGCCTAAGCCTATT
>Ga0098068_1000130_pt1 | contig 32185 bp, 30 predicted proteins | sample 26BtaG_FD_75059 | JGI IMG/M metagenome (GOLD analysis project Ga0098068, IMG submission 75059) | Marine viral communities from Cariaco Basin, Caribbean Sea - 26B_WHOI_OMZ_CsCl | ecosystem: Environmental > Aquatic > Marine > Oceanic | place: Caribbean Sea: Cariaco Basin | collected 2014-11-09 | reverse complement strand
CGTATGTTTAAAGTAGGATTGCGAAGGAGTTTTGCTGCGCTTCTGCAATTCAAAAAGATATTCTTGCACTTGTTCAGCATCCAAATCCGTGGGCAAACACTGAAAATGCAAAGCCATTGTTGCTACATGGCGGCTGTAATTTTCAAAGGTTTTCTTACTGCGCCCCAAAACAGAAATATTCCGTTCAAAACGATGAAGTAATTCTGAAAAACCATTAACTTCGCGACAGGCACGATTAAGGACTTTATTGAACCTTACTTCTTCCGGCGTTTTTTTCGTTGTCATATAAAATGTATTAAGTAAACGCTAAATGTACGGATAGTTACGGAAGGCTACCGTAGGTTTAGTTCAACACGGTATTGCCAAAAGCGGGGCTAAGGTGCTAAATTCAAGGTTCGTGCTTCTATTTCGCCAAAAACGAATTTTATTCGTTTTTTATTTTTAAATTTAACTTATAAAAATTCGTTTTGGCTCGCCTTAATGCAAAATCGAAACTTATGGCTTCGATTTCCCCGCCTTCGGCAATACCCAAAACGTTATGCCCAATTAAAAAAAGCCAGCCGCACAAATAGCACATTTGGTTTTTTCCCAACACACGAGCCAACCCTAAAAAACCAAAAGAGCTATTTTTTCCCACCGCTCGCAGACTGTTAATAAGTTGGAAACGAAAAATCATTGAATATCCAAAAATACTGACTATGTTTGACAATAACTGTCAAATAAAATTAATCAAGTGATATTTCACAAATGAAAACGAACAAGTCAACAGGCGAAATTCTTAGAGAAAAAAGAGAAGAAAAAGGGTTGCTTTTGCGACACGTTTCTGCAGAACTCGACATTGATACTGCTATACTTAGCAAAATTGAAAGAAGCGAGCGAAAAGCAACTAAAGAACAGATATTAAAACTGGCAGAGATACTTGATTTGAATGAAGAAGATTTACTTGTTCAGTATTTAAGCGAAAAAATACTCTATGAAATAAAGGACGAAGAACTGGGAGAAAAAGCACTGAAAGTAGCGGAACAGCAAATCAAATATATCAACAAACAGAACAACAAAAAGTAATGGAACTAAAATTAGAACTATTAGAATATCAAGAAACCGCTATTAAATCTGTAGTAGATGTATTTGACGGTTCTGTAAAAAATACTTTTGATAATGCTTCTGTTGACGGCATTCGCTCAAATGTCTGTTCGCTTACGCTCGAACAAATTACAGAAAACATAAAAACTGTTTTAAAGGAAAATGCAATCAGTGATGATGTTGCTCAACTTACAAACGAGCAGGAATTGACCATCGAAATGGAAACAGGAACAGGAAAAACCCTTGTTTACATCAAAATGATTTACGAATTATTTAAACATTATGGGTTTACAAAATTCATCATACTGGTGCCTTCCGTTGCAATCAGGCAAGGTGTGTTGAGCACGCTTTCGACATTTGAAAAGCAATTGGAAGACATTTACGGTTTTACACCAAAATCTTTTGAATACAACAGTAAAAAACTAAACAAAGTAAGCAACTTCATTGAAGAGCAACATCCTCAAATAATGGTGATGACCTTGGCTTCTTTCAATTCGGAAGACAAGATTTTGAACCAAGCAAAAAGAGAAGATCTATTCGCAAACATTCCATTTATTGATGCCATTGGTAGAACAAACCCAATCATCATATTGGACGAGCCCCAGGAAGGAATGGATACAGATAATTCCATTAAACAAATTGCCAAACTCAATCCGCTTTTTAAAATCAGATTTTCGGCAACTCATAAAGTTTCAAAAAACAAGATTTATCGCTTAACACCTTATGATAGTTACCAGCAAGGGTTGGTAAAGAAAATTGAAGTGTTGACAGTAACTGAAAAAAATGATGAAGCCACTTTAAAATTGGAGCTTTCTGAAATTAAAAATGTCAAAAACTCCATTCAGGTAAAAATAAAAGCTTGGCATCAGGCTGCAAGTGGAAAAATCGAATTCAAAGATTCTAAATGGTTGAAAGATGGCGATAATTTGGGTGAAATAACTAAAAATCCGAGCTATCTAAATTATAAAATTGAGCGAATTAATAAGAGTTTAAGAACCCAGAAATGGTCGGTTGCATTTACCAACGGAACAGAAATATTTGAAAAGCAAACTTCTGGAAATATTCAAAGTATCTGGAACTTACAATTAGAATGGCTCATAATTCGTCACTTTACTAAAAAACAAAAACTACAAGAAAAAGGCATCAAATGCCTTTCGCTTATTTTCATTGACAAAGTGGCTAACTACATTAGTGAAGACCCCGTTATAAAGAACCTTTTTGTAGAAAAATACAAAGAACTCTATCCTGAATTTCACGATAATAAACAGCCAAATGCAGAGCACATTGATGCCATCCAAGGGTTTTATTTTGCTCAAACAGGAAAAGGAGAATACACTGATAACGAAAATTCAATGCGTAAAAATTCGGATGTTTTTGATGCTATTTTAAAAGACAAAAAAGAATTGTTGAGTTTTGGAGATTCTGTAGCCAATAAAATTGAGTTTATTTTTTCGCATTCTGCTCTTGGTGTAGGTTGGGACAACCCAAATATTTTCAACATTGCAACACTTAGCAATTCGTATTCAGAAATTAAAAAACGGCAGGAAATTGGTCGTGGATTGCGTATTTGTGTCAATACAGACGGACAACGTGTGTATGATAGTTTAACAGTTTCGGATGATGAAAGAATTAATCAATTGACTGTAATCCCGAATGAAAGTTACGAAACCTTTGTAACCCAATACCAAGAAGAAATAAAAGAAGTTTACGGCAGTGCACAAGCAGGTGCGGGAATGACACATACGTACAAAGGTGAAAAGAAAAATCAAGTACATTTCAAACGCAGTAAAAATGAAACCATTAATCAAGCATTTAAACGGTTTTGGGATGCGTTGGCTAAAAAAACAAATTATACAGTAAGTTTTGATGAAGACGCTTTAATTAAAAGAAGTATTGAAGCTTTAAATAGTATCGAAATTGCAGATTATGTGGCAGAAGTAAGCAGTCGTTCGATTGGTTCTATTTCAGAAGAAGGTGTTGAAGACCAATTTGGAGGTACAGAAAGTTACAGGCTTAAAGCCCATTACACCGCTTTAGATTTGGTAGAAGAGATTAGTGAAAATACAGGCATTAGTTACAATACTGCTTTCAAAATAATCAATGAAATCAATTATGATTCCTTTGCTAAAAACCCGCCGCAATTTATTCAACAAGCTTCCGCAATCATTCATAATATCGAATTGGAAGAAATGGTGAGAGGATTGAGTTATCATTTAACAGATGAAACTTTTCCTTTTGAATTTGAGGATTTTGTAAAACAAGTGGAATACAATCAATACCGAGATACACCCAAAAGAGGATTCTTTGATAAAATGTTAGTGGATAGTGAGGTCGAAAGAACTTTTGCACTCGCTACAGATGAAGATGACGAAGTGATTTGTTTTATGAAACTTCCTGCCTATTATCAAATTCCAACACCAATTGGCAATTATAACCCAGATTTTGGAATCGTGATGAAACGTAAACAATTGCGTGATGGAAAAGAAAGTGAATTTTATTTTGTGATTGAAACCAAAGGCACAAATGACATCAATGATAAAAAAGCACTCAAAGAAAGTGAAGTGTATAAAATAAATTGCGCTATGAAACATTTTGCAACACTAGGTGTGGAAGTACAATACAAAGCGCCTGTAAAGGATTATCAATACTTTAAAGAGGATGCTGTAAACTATATGACTAATGAAATAGAAAAATAAAGATGGCGAAAAATAAAAAGATATCCGTTTTAGGTGCTGAAATAACCATTTCATCACAAGCAAAGGAAGAGTATATTTCCTTGACCGACATTGCTCGATACAAAGACAGTTTGCATACAGATGCCATCATTCAAAACTGGTTAAGAAATAGAAATACAATTGAACTTTTAGGGTTTTGGGAGCAAATATACAATCCTGATTTTAAACCCCTCGAATTCGAGGGGTTTAGAAAACAAGCTGGACTAAATAGCTTTGTTTTAACTCCAAAACGATGGATTGAAACAACAAATGCCATTGGAATTGTTTCAAAATCTGGTCGTTATGGTGGAACTTTTGCTCATAAGGATATTGCATTTGAATTTGCTTCTTGGATTTCAATAGAGTTCAAACTCTACATAATCAAAGAATATCAACGCCTAAAACAAGATGAAAGTGATCGGCTGAATTTGGAGTTGAATCTACAACGCACCTTGTCTAAAGTAAATTACAAAATTCATACAGATGCTATTAAAGAGAGCCTAATTCCTGCTGAACTCAGTAAAAATCAAACAGCTATTATATACGCAAATGAAGCAGATGTACTCAATATGGCACTTTTTGGCATTACAGCTAAGCAATGGCGAGATAGTAATCCAAACGAAAAAGGGAACGTTAGAGATATGGCTACAATTCAGCAATTGGTGGTTTTATCTAATTTGGAAAGTATCAATGCTTTGTTGATTAATCAAGGGGTCAATCAACAAAACAGATTAGAACAACTCAATGAAATTGCCATTTCGCAAATGAAATCACTTATTAGCAACACAACTATTAAAAAATTAAAATAGACCATTTTCCTGACTTCAAGAGAATGCTAAATCAGATAAATAAAATGAAATATACAGAAAACCCATTAGAAAACGTACAATCCCACGATTGGAATAAAGAACGGTTAGAACAGCTAAAAAAAATAATGCCTGATTTGTTTACCAATGATGGGCAACTCAATATCAACGAGCTTAAAAAAGTAGTTGACCCAAGCTTGGTAAATGAAGTTGAACGTTACGAATTTCGTTGGTTTGGCAAAAGCAATGCCAAGCGAGAAGCCTTTACGCCAACTGATGCTACTTTAGTGTATGACGAACACAGAAGTGTAAACCCAAATGAAAGCGAAAACCTAATTATTGAAGGCGAAAACTTAGCGGTGCTCAAACTATTGAGCAACAGCTACCGAGAGCAAGTAAAGTGTATCTACATAGACCCACCTTACAACACGGGTAAAGACTTTGTGTATTCTGATAAATTTAACCAAGACAAAAAGGAATACTGGGAAGATGCCGAAATAACCGAAAAAGGATTTAAAATAGACACCAATGCTGAAACAGATGGGCGTTTTCATAGTAACTGGTTAAATATGATGTATAGTCGATTATTGATTGCAAGACAATTATTAAAAGAAGATGGTGTAATTTTTATTTCTATTGATGATAATGAAGTGCATCATTTAAGAAAATTGTGTGATGAGGTGTTTGGGGAGGAGAATTTTGTTGCTTCAATTATATGGGAAAAGAAATTTAGCCCACAAAATGACGCAAAATATTTTTCAGAAAATCACGATTATTTAATATGTTATGCGAAAAATATTTCTGAAATAGAAATTAAACTATTACCACGAACAGAAGAAAGTAATGCAAGATATAAAAATATTGATAACGATCCACGAGGTGTTTGGGCTTCAGGAGATTTATTAAGAAAAGATGTCCAACAAAGTGGCGTTTATACAATTACAACGCCAAATGGTAGTCAACACAACCCACCAAGTGGTAGAAGTTGGCGAGTTTCTCAAACGAAATTTGCTAAAATGGTTGCTGATAATTGTATTTGGTTTGGTGAAGATGGTGGAAATGTTCCAAGAATTAAACGCTTTTTAAGTGAGGTACAAGATGGGACAAAAGCTATTTCTATTTGGAAATATAATGAAGTTGGACACAATCAAGAAGCCAGTCAAGAAGTTAGAAAATTATTTGATGGTGAAAGCTATTTTGATACGCCTAAACCAGTTCGATTGATTTCCCAAATATTACGTTTAATTTCAAACCCAAACGACGTCATCCTCGACTTCTTCGCAGGCTCAGGCACGACAGGTCAAGCTGTAATGGAACTCAACCAAGAAGATGGTGGAAACAGAAAATACATATTAGTACAACTTCCCGAAGCTACAGACGAGAAAAGCGAAGCTTACAAAGCGGGTTATAAAAAGATAAGCGACATCACCATTGAGCGTAATAAAAGAGTGGTAGAAAATCTGCGAAAATCAGCGCAATCCGCGGGAAACCTTTTTACTCCCGCAGATAACGCAGATGAACGCAGAAACAAACCCGGTTTCAAAGTTTTCAAACTTCAAAAATCCAATTTCCCAAGAGTAGAATACGCACCCGATCCAGAGAAAACGCACGAAGAAAATATTGAAGCGCTCAAAAAATACATTAAAGAAAAAGAAGCGCAGTTAATCAATACTTTCAATAAAGAAGAATTAATCACAGAAATCTTGCTTAAAAATGGTTTTAAACTCAATTACACCTTAACAAAGCAAGAGCAGTTTACCAAAAATGAAATTCTTTTTGCTACAGATGGTGACAAAGAAACCTTGGTTTGCTTAGATGGTGATTTGGCAGAAGAAACCGTAGAACATTTCAAAAAACACACCGAGCAAAAACTCATTGTGCTTGAACGGGCTTTAGACACTACCAAAAAATGGAATCTAAAACACTATATGAAAGATAATTTTAAAGCGTTTTAGAAATGGAAAAGAGTTATGGCAAACATTAGATTAAATATATTACCTATTTCTGAAAATGATTTTTCATTTAAGATATTCAGAAGACTAAAGCAGGAAAATGATGTCAAAGAAGAAAATGTGTATCAATACCAACTTCCAATAGACAGTAATCTCAAAGAACGGAATTTGTTTTTAGTTTCCTTTGAATCTAAAGAAGGATTTGAAGAGTATTTAGTTTACCCAAATTATGCGATTGGGTTAACCAAAAGATTTTTATTGAAACAGTTGTTTGATACATTAACTTCTAATGGCTGTTCACTTCCTTTTGAAGTTAAAAGGCGATTTGCAGAAGAACAAGTTGAGTTTACACTTCACGAATATCAACAAGGTAAACAGATAATTTCTTTGTCTCCATTTTACTTAGAAGAACAAAAACGTTTTGGATTCGTTATTGATTTTAGATTCTCAAAGAACAAGGAAATACCATTTAGTAAAGAAGTTCAAGTATTTAGTTTGAGTCTTGATAAACAAGGACGAAGTAACAAAAATTATTATTCCGATAAATTTAAATTGATTAATAGTTTTTTAGATAAAGTCTATACCGAAATCCAAACTATCAATGAGGGAGATGGTAATCAAATTCATATTGAAAGGGAATTAATAGAGACAGCTGTATTTTTATTAAATAAAAAAGAATATATTTTCAGTAATAAAAGCACAGCTAATTCTCAGTTTCAAGGAATAAGGAATTACGGTCCTTTTCAAAAAATAGACAAAGAAGTCATTTTCGTATTTATCTTTGAAGAACGATTTAAATCATTTGCCAACGAATTTTTCCTAAGCATAACAGGAAAATCAAACCCAGGGACATTTCCAGGGTTTGAGCAAATGTTTGGTGTGAAAATCAATACAAGTAATGTACGGAAGATTGCAATAGAAGGGTTTTCCAATGAAGATTTACTAAAAATAGTTGACACCGTAAAAATATTACAAGAAGCTGAATCGGATAAAAAAATAATAAGTATCTATATCGAGGATTATGCTATTGATGTAGAAGATATTGTAACTTCAAATCGCTATTATTATCTAAAATATAACTTTATAAAAAATAATCTTGCGTTACAAGTTGTGAATTACCGAAAATTAGGAGAACGTAATTCATTGAAGTGGTCAACTTCTAATGTTGCATTAGCAATGTTTGCTAAAATGGGAGGCATTCCTTGGATAGTTAAACCAAGCAATAATAATTGTTTAATTCTTGGAGTTGGGAGCTCTCATAAAAGAGATGACGAAACAGGATATATCACCAAATATTTTGCTTACACTGTATGTTTGGATTCAAGCGGACTATACAAAACCCTCGAAGTGTTAGCAGATGAAACAACCGAAGAAAATTATTTAGAAAACCTTAAAACCAATTTAGCAAAAATACTTAGCGATGGAAGAATGCGGAATTATAAAACTTGTGTTTTACATTTACCATTTAAGATTAAACAAAAAGAGATTTCAGCTATATCAGAAGCAGTACAACAAATAAACGATATTGATTTTGTTGCTATTAAAGTAAATCTCGATAATAAATATTTTGGTTATAGTTTCCATAATACACTTGTTCCATACGAAAGTAGTTTTGTGAAGTTATCACGGAACGAATATTTGGTTTGGTTTGAGGGATTGCTTTATGGAAAAGAAATTGTTGATAAAAGACTTTCTAACCCTGTTCATATTCAGTTTCTAAATCTGGGCACTTATAAGGGGTTTGATGAAAGGAAGTATTTGCAAGATGTATTAAACTTATCAGGGGCTAATTGGAGAGGTTTTAACGCTAAGTCTATTCCAATTTCAATATATTATTCTCAAATAATCGCAAAATATACCGAAGCATTTGAAAAAATTGACAGTTATGAAGAAAACTCTATTTCAAATGATAAACCTTGGTTTTTATAAAAATGCAGTAAAATGGAAATAAAAGGCGAACATTTATTGTTTTTACTTGGAGCAGGAGCAAGTGTTGATGCGGGCATTCCTATTTCAAATCAAATGGTAAATAATATAGAATACTTAATAGTTAAACACGATGATTGGAAGCCTTATAAAGACTTATATTTTTATCTAAAAAGCAGTATAAATTATTCTGACGGAATTTTAGGGAAGTTCAACGAGCTTTTTAATGTGGAAAGATTACTTATTGTGATTACAGAAATCGAAAAAAGAGAAAGCAATATTATGTATCCTTTCATTGGAACCTGGAATATTCGTTTACTTGATTTAGCAGGAAATAATTTTGAGAATATAAAGAAGTTTCATAAACTTATTCGGAAACAATTAAATGAATGGGTTGGGTTAAGAAGTTATGATGATGCAAATTATTTCCAGTCATTTTCATCGCTCTCAACTGATGTTGGAAACCTTATGAAGGTTTTTACACTTAATTATGATATGTGTTTTGAAAATATTATTGGTAAAGACAAAACAATAGAATTAGGGTTTACAAAAGAAACTAATGAATGGCATCAATCAAATTTTGATAATATAGAAGGAAAGCATTTTAATCTTTATAAACTTCATGGATCCATTGATTGGTATTTGTCAGATGAAAAACTGAGAAAAAGTCAAAAGATAGAATCTGAACCTGAATTAATATTTGGAATTCAACATAAGATGAACTCTGTTGACCCATATTTTTATTATTCTTCTGTTTTAAGGAACTCTTGCCTTTATGAAGCAAAAATTATTGTTGTAATTGGATATTCTTATGCAGATGATTATGTAAATGTAATTTTGTCTCAAGCATTAAATTCACGTAGTGAACTTAGAATAATAAATGTTGCGCCTTTATTTGGAAAAGATGAAAAAACAGCAAAGGATTTTATTATGCAACGTTTAAATTTGAAAAATGAAAATCAATTGATAAATATTGACAATACAGCAAAGGATTTTATGATAAATGTAATGAACAAAGAATTTTTCGAAAATAATATCGGAGAACCCGAAGGAGTACCTTTTGAATAGTATTAAAGTTATTCTGAAAGTTTGACCAAACTTATAGACAGGGAGATGAAGTATAGATTTTCCACCAATCACATGAAACTTGATGAGCCTAATATAAAACCTGATTCAAGCACACCGAAATTAAACTAAAAAAGTATGATGGCACCTAAGCCAACGCTAAAAGCTATACACATTTGCATTTACTCACAATTCTATAAATCATTTTGGAGTTCGTGAACTTTGTTTCGCACCAGCCAACGCTGCAACCAAAAATTGCAAAAGAGTGTGCTTTTAACACCATTCAACCGACCGACAAAAAACGCCTGAGAAAAAGGAGCAGCAGATAATAACTAAGTTTTCGTCTTGCCCGAAGGGCTAGAGATGAAAACGCTGTTGAACGGAACCGATTTGTTACCGCTCCTATGGAGTTGTCGTTTGCTGTGTTTTGATTTATCAGCAAGTTTTTTTGTAGCCTTCCCATTTTCGGAATAAATAAAAACATACAATTTAATTAAGCGTTTTTTCTAATATAACTTTTCTTAATTCGTTAGGTTTTTTGATTTTAAAACTTCCTGAAATCTCACCTGTACTTACCGTAAGGGTGCCATAATTTAAAATTCTTCCCAATAAGTTTTGAGAAATATAAATGCCCTCATATTTCTTTAATGAAATATCAAAAACTGTTTTGTTTATTACGCCTTTTCTGAAAGTAAGTTGATTGTCTTTAATGAATATATTTATGCTCAAATTAATAAGCACCTTCCTTATCTGCCATAAAAGAATTAAAAAAGTTGGATAAAACATATACATCAGTGCATAAGTATAATATGCCAATGATAAAATTAATGCCACAGGAATAATTAAAATTGGGATTAAATACACTATCCAATGAACCTCTGCTTTATAGTCAATATCTTTCTCCTCGACTTTTGAGAGAAGTTCTTTTAAACTTCTAAATGGTTTTAAAATCATTTCCATAAAATAGGGTTTAAATATAATAATTTTTTGAATTTTATTAATCTTTGAGTTTTTCTTTCTGCATTTTATAAGTAGGCTTTTATCATACCAAATACCAATAAATGCAAAGCATAGTAGGAGTAATAGATCCTTCCAGTAGGTTTTCCAATTTTCCCGTTATATAAAAGAATTGGTATGAATCCAATGGGAGCAAAGAGCTGAAAGGCAAATATCTTTATACTCCCCAAAAGGCTTAAAATTCCCGTTACAAAATATTTTGCATTTAAATTTTTAAGTATATAAAATGTGTAAATTACAGCAATGCCATACCATGAATAATCTAATTTTAAAATATGTGCCACTGCCATAGTAATGCAAATTATGATTATTTTATAAAAAATATTTCCTGTCCTTTTATAATATTTTAAACTTAATACAGCTAAAAAGAGCAAGAAAAATATGTTTTGCTTTGACCAGTCAAATATTTTTGAATGTATAGCTAAATCAAACGGTATTTCGCTAATAATTGCCCATATAAATAGTCGAATAATGTATTTGTCAATATTTCGGGTGTAGTGAGCACCTTCAGCTAACATGAATGCATAAAGAATGAAGGCTATTCTACCAATAATTCTTAGGTGCATATCGTCAGGAAAGAAAACAATACCTGTGTGGTCGATAATCATCGTAGTTAACGCTATCATTTTTAATTGATAACTATTTAGACCTATTGTTGATTTGCTTAACAATATGGGTTTCATTATCAATAAATCTCGTATCCGGTTATTTGGATCGTTTCTTCATCTACATCTACAAACTTTTTTTGGTATTCAATTTCATCCTCAATAGCTTTATTAATTGAATTGTCAAAAATCCATTTTTCAGTTATAATAAATCCATTTTCAAATTTCGCTTTTGACTTTGGCAAAAAGATGAATTTTTCTTTCTCTTCATCATCAACAACCAAAGTTAATATTAGTTTAAAAGCCTTTTCTGAATAGTCGTCATGTTTGGCTTTTATTTTTACTAATTTTAGTTCTAACTCAGTTAATTCAAAAGCCTCATCATCAACCATATTGCCTTCAATATGTTTATTTGGAATCCAGTATTTTTTTTCTGCAATCTCCACCAATTTAGCACGCTCTGTTTCTTTTAAAATTCTGTCTATTTTTCTCATTGTTTAAGATTTTAATTATTAATCTTCAATTTGTAATACGTTATCATTATTTTGCTCTAATCCTCTGTTTAGATTAATTTTACATCCAGAGAAATAACCCTCTTTACCACTCTCATTATTTAATTCAATTTCTTTTATTTCTCGTATTTTAATTTTGAAATTGAGATTCTTAAAGCCAGTTTCTACTCTTTGTTTTTTTGATATTAATATTAATCCAGGCTTTGACTTGAAAAAGGATTCTTTATCCTTGTATAAGTCTGTTAATTTTTGATTTACCGCTATTAAATATCCGTTAAGGAAATCTCTTGCTATTGTCCTACCATGATATCCATATCTTTTTAATCTGGTAGCTTTCTCAGAATTTAAATAATGTTTTTTTTCAGAAGCAGCTGAATTTATAATTACATGATAAAAATATTCACATAATTCTACATCTGTTTCATGCCCATAAAACATGATATGAGTCTTGGTATAAAAGCATTCGCAATCAAATGTTAAAGCTAAATAGGCATAAAATGCTGTCATATCATATCCAAACTCCTTCCTATGAATTTGTTTTAAAATTAGTTTGTCTAGTTCATCCGCTTCTATTTCATAACTTTCAATCATGTATTTTTTCATCAACTCGTTAGCTTTAGTGAGCGCAGTTAATGCTTCATGTTGGGAAGCTCCTCTTGACTGTTGTTTTTCAAGTAATGATTTTACTTTTCTAATTATGTGTGTCCTATCCATAATGATGATTCTATGTTTTCAAATTTTGATTGTGATAAATCTACAGTTAACCTATCGGCCAAAGTGCCGCCATTTCTATTCTTTGAAATAATTAATTCGATTTGATCTTGGGTTGATTCATAATTATATTCCTCTTCCCATGTTTGGATTCCATAATATCTTGGTCTATACAAAAACATTACAACATCAGCGTCCTGTTCGATTGCACCCGAATCTCTTAGATCGGATAACAAAGGTCTTTTATCCGTTCTTTGTTCAACCTGACGGCTTAATTGGCTGAGAGCAATTACGGGTATGTTTAAGTCTTTGGCTAGTGCTTTTAATGATCTTGATATTGTGGATATTTCTTGTTCTCGATTTTGTTTTCCTGGTACAGATAGTAGTTGTAAATAATCAATAAATACTATTTTAATGTCGTATTTAATTTTCCAACTTTTTGCTTTCATTTTTAAATCATGAATGGAGATAGCTGAAGTGTCATCTATATAAATGTTTAATTTTGAAAAAGTTTCTTTTTCAGCTTCAAATAATTTTTTTTCAAAATTTTGGAAACCTTTTCTAAGGATTGATGAATTTGGTATGCCAATAAAATTGGATGCTAATCTCGCTGTAATTTGCTCGGCCGACATTTCAAGAGAGAATATTCCTACAGCTATGTTTTGATTGGCTGCATCTAATACAGATTGTACTAAAAAAGATGTTTTACCCATTCCAGGGCGACCAGCGATAATATTTAAATCTGTGTTTTGCCAACCACCTATAGCTTTATTAATTATTGCTAATGAGCTTTTTATTCCAGATAACTGACCTGCAGTAATTTTTTCTACCCTTTCCTCAACATTTTTCACTAAATCTTTAAAAATATGAGTTGCTCTATAATTATCACTGAACTTTTTTAATAAAAAGTTATCAAAATAATTAAACGCTTTCTCTTGCAGGTCAAAAACATCAGTTGTGTCTTCCTTTGCTAAATTTGCTAATTCAGTGAACTTAATAGCAAACTCTCTTTTAGAAGCTATTTCAGCAAGATACAAGACATGTTGTTCAAGGCTTGCTGATGAACTGATCATGTTTGAAGCTTCAATTAAATAGGATGTAAGATTGTGGCCTTTATTGGTTAAATTATTGTCTAGAGAGATTAAATCTATTTTATGGTCTTTCTCAAATAGCTCTTTTATTGAAAGATATATTAATTTATGTTGTTTGTATAAAAACATATCATAAAACAGCCTATCAAAAATAGTTGAATAAGCACTTGCATCAATAATTAATGTTCCAATAATTGTTTTTTCTAGATCTAAGATATGTTGGGAAGAATTATTCATTGTAAGTATTTTCAGGATATTGACGATTTGGAATATTGTTTTTAGACAATGTGTTTTGTATTGATATTTGTTTTTCAATATGGAACCATGATGCATCAAAAGCAGATTTCCAATTTCGGATGGGTTTTCCTAATCCATTCCGCCAACCATCTGCTTTCCAAGTTTCATATTTTGCCTCGATAAGCTTATTCGCTTTCGGATTATAGCCTTCACATGTTTTAGCGTATTCAAAAAAATCCGCAAATGAGGGTATGTCTATTTTTCTTTTTGGAATATTTGTAGAAACATCCAGTGTTTTAAAACTCTTTTTATTATGGATGATTTCAGATGTAAGATCAAACTTTGATTCAACTGACCTTCCTGTGATTTCGGGAGAGGGTAAAACCGGAATATTATTAAGCAAAGAAATAAATAAAGGCGAGTTTAGTATATAGGTCGTTTTATTACCATTCTGAATTTTTATATCCACTAATTTATTTTTTTGGAGCTCTTGCTTAGATTTTATCAAAACACGATTACAACTTGATAAAGTACTTGTTATCTCTTTATTAGACATCGTAAGCGTATTCGTTTTTTCTGAATAACATCTTTGAATTAAATAGAAATATAAAACAATGGATCTATTATCTAGACCTTTTGCAATAGAGGAGGACCAAAATTCATCAATTATTGAATAGTAATTCGTATCCATTTTATTTTTGTTTATAATCATTAAAAGCTTCCAGTGCTAGCTTTTTATTGGTTATTATTTTACGTCCTTTCTGATGCATTGCCTTTGAAAATATTCCATCCTTTTTCAATTTTCCAATATGATTTTTTGAGCAACCTAAGAATTTAGCCAATCCGCCAATGCCATAAACATATTCCGACTCTGTAATAGAAGCTGTTTGGACAGGATTGTTTGTTTCTAACCCATTAGTGCTTGAATTAATAACCTCAAGAAATTCTGCTACTGTGAGCTCAAATAATCTCTTATCTAACATCTGATTCATATTCATGACTATAGTTTTCAAAGATTTCACGTTCAACAAGCCCTTTGCTCTTGTAAAATATAATTGCTTCATAAAGCGTTAATTTATCGCTGTTCCGTTTAGCCAATCCTATGACTGATTGTTGCTGTAACCCAAGTTTTTTTGCTAGATCCATACAAAAATCATTGTCGTTTAGAATTTTATCAATAATGATTGTGCTAACTTTTTTCATTTGTAGATAATTTAATTGATTATTCTTTAAGTAATTAACAAATAATAAACACTCGTAATTGCTTGCTAAATAAAGATTTAAGCGCTTTAATTGAAAGCAAATAACTATAAGAGAAGTAATAGCTGTTCATAGATATTGTTTTTTATTTACATTTGTTATATATTATATTTGAATTGCAAATTTATTGTAAATTATCAAATAAACAATGCGTAATATTGACAATTATCAACAATTATGACAATAACTGAACGTTTAAAAATATATATCGACGAAATGGGATTGAATGATAATCAATTAACTGTTGCTGCTAATCTTTCTGTAGGTTTGATTGGCAGGGCTATTAAAAATAATTCAGGTTTAAATTCAGATACTATAGAGAAAATATTATCTGCTTATCCTGATCTTAATCCAAATTGGCTAATTATGGGAGAAGGTAGTATGACAAAAAACAAAATTGAAAATTTTAACGATGTAAAGGGAAATTCTATTAATGGAAATTCAGGAGGCGTTAATGCTAATGTAACTATTACTAATGCTGACGTGTCCAATATAATTGACATGCAGTTAAAAAATCAAGAAATTGAATCCGAACTAATAAAAAGACTTGAGCAAAGTCAAAATCAAATATCATCGCTTATAGATCTATTGAAAAATAAATAATGTTGATTAAATATCATGCGCTATTCTTAATTTCAAAGGATGACTCTGACGTATGTAAAGTCCGCTATAGAGTTAAGTGGAATAATTGTCAAGTAGCTTTCGGATTAGGATATAGAGTAGAGCAAAATAAATGGATTCAAGAGGCACAAAGATGTAAGCCCAATACTACGCATGGTAAAAAGAAAATTTCTGCTTTTGTTATTAATAGCAAAATAGATCTTTATGAAAAAAACTGTAAATTAATATTTGAATCTTATAGGAAGCCTCCTTCGGTCGATGAGTTCAGAGATGATTTTAACGCTGCCATTGGCAGAAAAAAGAAAAAAGTAGAAACGTTTTTTGAAATTTTTGATTTGTTTATTGAAGAAGAGTCGAGGGCAAATATTTGGACTGACTCCACCGTGTCTAAACTGAACACAATCAAAAATAGGTTACTTCAATTTGATCCTAAACTTGATCTACTCAGCATCAATGAAGAAAAACTTATAGAATTTCAGTATTTTCTTCAAGAAAATTTGAATTATCGAAATTCAACAATTAAGAAATCATTTTCTTTCTTTAAATGGTTTTTGAGATGGGTGAAAAAAAGAGGATATGAAGTTGATGATTCATTTGAGTACTTCACTCCAAAATTAAAAACTACTTCAAAAAACATCATTTTTTTAACGAAAGATGAAATCAATCAATTGATTAATTATAGAATACCAGAGAGTAAATTGTATTTGGAAAAAGTTCGAGATGTATTTATTTTCTTGTGTTTTACGGGGCTTCGATATTCAGATGCTAAAAATCTCAAGAAGAGCAATATAAGAAATGATCATATCTATTTAACGACTATGAAAACGTCTGATAGTTTAATAATAGAACTGAATGATAGAAGTAAGGCTATTTTGGAAAAATATTCAGAAATAGAGTTAGAAAACAATAGAGCCCTTCCGGTAATATCAAACCAAAAAATGAATGATTATATAAAGGAACTTGCGGAACTAGCAAACATTAATGATTCTATAAGAGAAGTATATTATCAAGGTAATAATCGCATTGAAACGGAAACTCCAAAATTTGCTTTATTGTCAACCCACGCAGGACGAAGAACTTTTATTTGTAATGCTTTAGCTCTAGGTATCCCACCACATGTTGTAATGAAATGGACAGGGCATAGTGATTATAAATCTATGAAGCCCTATATCGGTATTGCAGATGATATAAAGTCAGAATCGATGAATAAATTCAATCTACTATAGCGAGTCCCCCTTTTTAAAAAGGGGGACTAAATACTGCTCCCTCTACTGTGTTTTAATGGTTTTCATTTTGTTCTGAATATATCTTAATGGCTGTTTATCAGTGATTTTGGGTTTTATTTGGGTCTGTTTGTTTGAAAGTTCGAATCCCATCCCCTCTGCACTAATAAGCCGCAATCTTTTGAGCTTCAAAGGTTTGCGGTTTTTCATTTCTTACATTTGTACGATTATTGTATTTACTGTCTTGTTTTGGCTTATTTTTATCGGAATTGATGAAATAAAAAAAGCACCCAAATAATTGAGTGCCTGCAAAAATCAAAAATGAAAATTTTAATAAAACTTATTTCTTTACGGATTGATTTCCGTTTGTTATTCGGTTTAACTTAAACTATACTCATGCTTTAATTTCTCGATTAAAACTTTGAAATCATCTTCATTCATCTCGTCTAAAATGTTACCAAATTCCACGGCTTTTAATGTCGGTATAATGAATTTAGCCCTATCCAATACTATCTTAAATCTGTCTTTAGGCTCTAATGTATCAAAATCCGATTGCATGTCGTTGATATCACTCCTGATGCGGAAGGCGTACGGCCGATAGCGATTTATACCTACGATGCTGGTGGAGAAAGAGTACTGAAGCACAGCAATACTTCTGTAAGTATTTATCTCAACGGTAAAAAAGTGGCCGATACCATACAAGTGGATGCAACTTTATACCCAAGCGGAATGTTAGTCGCCCGATTACGAAACTGCCCTACTTCAACCAAACACTATCGAAGGAGTTTCTAAAATTGATTTGCTAAAAATAGCGGTGTAAGAAAGATGAAATTGCAACTTACTCATACTTTCCCATACACTCCTCATACACTCCTCATACACTCCTCATACACTCCTCATACACTATCCATTAAGTATCCATTAAGTATCCATTAAGTATCTATGGAGTATCTATGGAGTAAATGCATCCTTGATTCGGAAGAGATTGGTTTAATATTTAGGAGAAAAGGAATAAATACGCCCTTTATAATTGGACATCTTAAAAAGAAATAACAGCTGTAATCTATTGTATAGAAAAGATTTAAAGGTAATGACTTTGATATTGGAAAAATCAATATCTTTAGCCTTAGAAAAAATCTGTGAGAAAACCTTTTTACATATCAAGTAATTGCCCCAAACATTACTTTGCAGGCACTCAAAGAGTTTCTTCCAAGATTGGCACGACCGAAAATGTAGGTGATTACTTATACGATTGGTTTACCCAAGGAACAGGCGGACCTGTAGATGTTATCGGAAGTTCTTTCGGCGTGTTGGAGAATGCGGAGCAAGGCGTTGTACAAGTGTACGATGAATTCGGGATAGATCCACCAACGTATGATTCTTCACCAGTGTTTATTCCTGTGGCTTCTTTCATACATGGCGGAAATGAAACAGAACAGTATTATTTTCATCCTGACCATTTAGGAAGTACGTCTTATATAACGAATCTGTTGGGTGAAGTTTCACAACATATGGAGTACTTCGCTTTTGGTGAAACTTTTGTAGAGGAGCACCGAAGTAGCAACAACAGCCCCTACAAATTCAACGGTAAAGAACTTGACGAGGAAACCGGACTTTACTACTATGGAGCGAGGTACTACGACCCGAGGGTGAGTGTGTGGTTGAGTGTCGATCCACTCACTGAGCAGACGATGACCCCTTATCAATATACATATCAGAATCCAATAAATTTTATTGATCCGAAGGGAATGCAGGGTGAAGACCCTCCTAGTAAAAATGTTCGAATATTGATTGATCTTCAAAATACTCCTGATGGAACGGATGCATTAAAGACAAGAAAAAAAGAAATTGAAAGAAGCTATCCAGAGGATAAAATTATAACTTTAGAGGTGTCAGATTTAGGTAAATTAAAAAGTTTAGTAGAAAATAATTTAAAAACAGCGAAAGAAGAAGGGTACGGTTCAACCATTGAAGTCGCTTTTTTTGGACATGGAGGGATGGATGGTCCTATTGGTTCAGAACCAGTAAGTGGGAATTATAATTTAGCAAATGAAACTTATCTTCCAGAAGACAGAAATCAATTATCTCCTAAAGGTTGGGGAGCAATTGATTGGAACTTCGACCCAGAAAAAAGTTTAGCTGCTTTTTATGGATGCAATACTGCGGGTTTTGCTGAACAATTTTTAAGTTTTACCAATGTGAAATATGCCGCAGGAATAACTGGTGGTGCTGGAGGATCTAAAACATTTAAAGGAGGTTTTAATGCTAGTTGGTTTGGGTTAGGGAAAGTTTATATGGTCGCAGTTGGGAGTGATAATCAAGTACTACCCACATTTGTATATAAACGAGGAAAAAGAGATGAAAATACTGGATATTTAATCCCTATAGAAGTTAATGGGAATGCGTCAATTAATAAGGAAGGAGTATTAACATCAGGATCAAAATAACGATAAGTGTTATGAATATTTTAAAAAAAATAATAAAATTCTTTTTAATAATTTTATTATTAAATATTATATATTTTTTAATAAATTATTTTAATGATAGTTACCATATCAAAATAGGTTTCCCCTTTCTTATGTATGATGAATTTTATAATAATGGGTATAAACATTATGGGATTTGGGCTAAAAATATCATTTATAACATTATTATTTACACATTTATTTTTCTTGTGTATTTTTTCATGGCTCCATCCCATGGACAGAACGAAACCGATGTTGGGTAATTTTTACTCTGTCAAACTCAATTAAAAAATAAGTGGAAATCATTTTAAACATATTGTCTTTATATCCAAGTAAAATGCTGGTAACTTGCGGTTATGAATATCAAAAATATTCATTGGTGATGGAGTATGACAATATGCACAATATCCTCGGTAAAACACAGGTACATAAAACTTCACCGGACAATACCAACTGGACGAAAGCCCATCAGACGATTTATGATCTTACATATGAGAAGTACAATGCAGCTGAATTCAATGTAGCAGGTTATTCTTATACCCAACCGCATGCAGTAAGGCAAATCATTGACAAACCGGAAGCAACCAGCACAGGCAATGATGTGAAAACCAAAATGTATGATTATGATCCAAATGGAAATCTTACAAATATTACGCAAAAAACAGGAGAATCCGATGTAGTTGAGAAACTGCGTACTAACTTATGGGATGAAGAAAACCGTCTGCGAGCAGTAGATATAACACCGGATGCCGAAGGTATAAGACCGATTGCGATTTATACCTACGACGCTGGAGGAGAAAGAATCCTCAAGCATAGTAATACAAGTGTAAGTATCTATCTCAATGGTAAAAAAGTAGCGGACACAATACAAACCAACGCAACACTTTATCCAAGTGGAATGTTGGTTGGAAAACTTGGAAATAGCGGAAGCGAAGAAGAACAGACGCTTGCATATACGAAACACTATTACGCAGGAACGCAAAGAGTTTCTTCCAAGATTGGAACAACAGAAAACTTAGGAGACTATTTATATGATTGGTTCACACAAGGAACTGGAGGACCTGTAGATGTTATCGGAAGTTCTTTCGGTGTATTAGAAAATGCGGAGGAAGGAGTGATTCAGGTATATGATGAACTCGGAATAGACCCACCGACGTATGAGAGTGACCCGGTGTTTATTCCTGTGGCTTCTTTCATACATGGTGGAAATGAGATAGAACAATATTTCTTCCATCCTGATCACTTGGGAAGTACATCGTATATAACAAACCTACTCGGAGAAGTATCTCAGCATATGGAATACTTCGCCTTCGGTGAAATCTTTGTGGAGGAGCATCGTAGTTCAAATAACAGTCCCTACAAATTTAACAGTAAGGAATTGGATGAAGAAACAGGTTGGTACTACTATGGTGCGAGATATTATGACCCGAAAATTAGTGTTTGGTTAAGTGTGGATCCGTTGCATGAAAAATATCCTGGTTGGTCTCCTTATAGCTATACTTTACAAAACCCTATCAACTGGACTGATCCTGATGGAATGCAAGTTCAGGCTCATTATAACGCAAAAACAGGAATAGTTGCAATAATAGATATGGATGTTTATAAAAGTGAATTGCCTACAGTAAAAGTGTCAGCAAAAGATTATAAAATTGGAGGTATAAGAAATGAAAGTGGTGAACTCACAACAAATCAAATTCTAATAATTAAGGGTGTTTTTAGCGGTGGACATAGTTTGCAAGATAGTGAAATTGTGCAAGGAGATAGAGATGGGACACTAAATAGGCCTAAAGAAGTTCCAATACCTAATGGGAAATACAATATTTTAGATAATTTGGGAGGAGATAAACCGAAATATTTAAGACTAGATGCACAAGATTCTTATCAATTTAATGATGTGCATGAAAATGCCCAAAATAAAGAAGGTGCAAATCGTAAGAATTTTAGATTTCATTTAGGAGTAGTGAGTTGGGGCTGTGTAACAGCATGTAAAAATCAGAATTATGATAGAGAATTAGAATGGGATGTAGTGCTTCAAATTATGAATAGTACTACAAGTACGGATGTTCCTGATAGACAAGGGTCAGAGAAGTTTAACCCTAGTTCTTCTAGAAAAAAATATGGAGAAATGACAATTGAAGGAACAAGCATAAATCCATCATTACCTAAAGAGAGAGAGCGCAGTCAGCCTGTGTTAAACAAGAGATAATTCAAATGAGAAGAACAATTATAATAATTTTGCTAAGCATATTGTACTCTTGTAGAGTTGATTGTGAGTCTGAAATTTATATACCTAAACTGATATTAGAAAATGCTAGAAGTAATTTTTACCCATATTGTAAAAATGTTAATTTGGCATTGAAAGGTAATATTGGATCAATCAAAGAACTATTTACGACACATTATTCTTTTGCTTCTGATGGAGAATCAGGTTATGCACACGGATTCGTAGTTTTAGAAATAACTAGAGAATTAGGAGAAGATAAAGTTTTAGAAATAATATCAAGTTTTTCAAAAGAAGAATTAAATATATATGTTAGTTATATAGAAGTAGGATTAGATTATGAATCAGGTACTAAGAAACCATTAAAATTAAAAGATATTTTCCCTAAAATAGATAACTTTTTAAATGAACAATGATAATAATTTGATAATGTATCAAAATTAGTAATGATGGGTAATGTATCAAAGTTGGTAATGTATCAAAGTTAGTGATGGAGCTTTTTGTTATTCGTAATAAGTTGATAATGAGTATAATTTAAAATAAAAACAAGATAAATAAGGGCAGGGTGATCCTGCTCTTTGTATTTTTGAATGCTTTAAATCGATTAAAATGGAGAAAAACAAGAGTTCGTGTATCAGAGTTAGTGATACAGGAGTTTGTCCTCATTGTAAGGGAATAGAATGGGTTAAAAATGGTTTTACAAAAAACAGAAAACAACAATATCATTGTAAACCATGCAACAAAAGATTTATTGATTATTACACTTACAACGCCTATCAGCCCAATTTAAATTACCAAATAGTGCCTTTAACCAAAGAAGGTTTGGGCATTAGGAGTACAGCAAGGGTTTTACAAATTTCCGTAACCACCTTGTTAAAAAGAATTTTGTCTATAGCCAAAGACGTTCCTCGTCCTGCAATCAGTAAAGGAAAAGTTTATGAAGTAGATGAATTGCGAACGTATATCGGCAATAAATCGCGTTTGGTTTGGGTAGCTTATGCTTTAGAAAGAGAAACCCGAAAAGTAGTGAGTTTTTATGTAGGAGCAAGAACCAATAAAACGCTGAGAATCGTGTTGACAAGTTTACACCAATCACAAATCCATTTACATTTTTAAGTCTTCCTAAATTCTTCTACCTTTGTGAAAAATAGAAAAACATGAAGTATATAGTACTATTAATTGCAACCGCATCTCTTCTTTATGCGTGTGATGAAAATAAGTCATCCACAACCGTTACTGAAAATACCGAAGGACAAACTGCGGATGCAGTTCAGGTGGAAGATGGAATAGAGACAGCAACTTTAGCTCAGCCAGGTTCATCCTCTGACGCTAAAACGACCTCTCAAAACCCAGTAACAAACAGTAAATCAGGCGAAAGGCCCGCTTTGAATCCACCCCATGGGCAGCCTTTTCACCGTTGTGAAATCGCAGTAGGCGCACCTATAGATAGTCAGCCGGTACAAAACCCAGCACAACAAGCAAGACCACAGCAAGGTGCGGAGATGTTTAACATCAGCCCACCCAAAAACAATGCACCCGCTCAAGCAACAGGTCCAAAGCCGGCTTTAAACCCAGCGCACGGTCAACCGCACCATCGATGTGATATCGAAGTGGGCGCTCCTCTTATTTAGTAGCAGATATTAAGTATCGGGTATCAAGTATCAGGTAGAATTATTTTGAATTAAGAATTATGCTTTTCGCTATTAAGTAGAGAAACTATAATTTAGCGCTTTTGTCTTTTCGAACGAAGTGAGAAATCGCTTTGTTTGAATTCTACGGATTTACTTAATTTAAATTTTTAAGGCCGCTGCAAACTTTTGTATATTTGGCCTGATTTTAATTCGATACATTCAACTCAAAAAATGCTAGACTTACCCACTTCAGGTTTGCCCAAAGCGATGCTTCTTGCCGCTGGATTAGGAACACGCTTAAAACCTTTTACTGACAATCATCCCAAAGCCTTGATGAAAATCAATGGAATCACATTGTTAGAACGAAATATTACGTATTTAAAAAAGTATGGTTTCACCGAATTTGTAATCAATGTTCATCATTTTGCAGATCAAATTCGGGATTTCTTAAAAACAAACAGTGATTTTGGCGTTCATATTCAAATTTCAGATGAATCCGAAGAAGTCCTGGAAACAGGCGGTGGATTGGTCAAAGCAAAAGAACTGTTGGGCGATGAATCTTTTTTATTGATGAATGCAGATGTATTAACGGATTTGAATATCGAAGATTTCATCCAATTCCATTATCAATATCAGCCTTTGGTGAGTTTGGCTGTTTCGGATCGGGAAAGTACCCGAAAGCTATTGTTTGAAGAAAATAAACGATTGAAAGGTTGGAAGAACCTCAGCAATAGGGAAGAAATTATCGTTTCTGAAAAACCTTTGAAAGAATTTGCGTTTAGTGGTGTTCATTTAATTAATCCACGAATCTTCCATCACATGCCATCTTCGGGTAAATTTTCCATTATGAAAACCTATATGGATGCAATGGAAACCGAAAAAATTCTCGGTTTTGATCATAGCGGTGGAATCTTCATCGACGTGGGGAAAACCGAAAGTGTTAAAGAAGCAGAACTACTTTTTACCTAATTCCCTACAATCAAATACACTCTTTTTTTGAAAAGTTTTGTACAACTAAAAAATTGTTTACTTTTGCATTGACAAAATTGTCTAACAGTAATGTCTAATATAAATGTCAATAGTTAATGATGGCAAAAAAAGAGAAAGATATTGAAACCGAAATGCTCATAAAAAGGACAGCGAAAAAGTTGTTTTTTGTGGATGGGAAATTCAATGCTACTACTCAGGATATTGCAGATGAAGCCGGTGTGAATCGAACTTTAATTAATTATTATTTTCGATCGCGAAATAATTTGCTGAATCTAATTTTTGAAGCCGCTATTCAAAGAGAAGAAGAGTTAAGGCATGAATATCTTTCGTCGGATTTGGGTTTCAAAGAGAAAATAGAATTGTACATCGATCACGCTATTCAACAAGCAATTGCTTATCCGTATTTAGAAACTTACATTGTTTCGCGGATCAACGATGGATGCTTTTTCAAGGAAGAAGAGAAAACGGACTTTACAAGCCAATTTGTAGCGGAATTTGAAAAGGAAGTCAAGAAGGGGACCATTGAAGAAATTTCTCCCATTCAGTTTATGTTGAATCTTACATCCTTGATTTCTTTTCCATTCGCAATTCGTCCACTCATTCAACAGAAGTTGAAGATTTCGGACGATGAATATGTTCAAATCATCAATGACCGAAAGAAAATAATCATGAATATGTTATTTAATAAAAACTAAATGAATCGTAAAATTAAACCACTCGTTTTACTATTTCTCGTTTCCATTTTTAGTTGGGGACAAGAAATTAAAACAATTTCTCTCAACGATGCGGTCGACTATGCGCTTGAGAATAAGGCAGAAGCGAAAATCGCGAAATTAAAAATTGAAAATAGTGAATACCTGATTCAAGAAGCGCGTGCAGGTGCTTTGCCACATATCAACGCACACGGTGGATTGACTTACAATCCCATTCTCCAAGAAACCGCCATTCCCGCTTCTTCTTTTCCAGGTTTTGAACAAAATGATCAGCCATTTTTAATTCTACAAATGGGACAGAAATGGACATCAGTTGCAGGAGTTACCTTGGATCAAGCGCTATTTGATCAAACCGTTTTTACGGGATTGAAAGCGGCAAAAACAACCCGTGAATTTTATCAAATCAATGCACAATTAACCGAGGAACAGGTTATAGAAAGAGTTGCAACGGCTTATTACAATGTATTTGTTCAAAAAGAACAATTATCAACCATCGACAGCAGTTATTTGAATGTCGAAAAAACAAGAGCCATTATCAAAAGTCTTTTCGACAACGGATTGGCACGCGAAATCGATTTGGATCGGGTCGATGTTCAATTGAATAACTTAAAATCAAGTCGTCAACAATTGATTAATGGCGTGGCTTTGCAAGAAAATGCATTGAAGTTTTATATGGGAATGCCTATTGAACAACCGATTCAACTGAGAGAAGAAGACTTTGAAGTGGAACAACTTTTATTGGACGAAACCATCGGAGTTGAAGGCCGAACCGAATTTAAATTATTGCAAAAACAAGATGAACTTTTACATCTTCAAAAAGAAGCTTTCAAAGCGGCATATTATCCCCGACTTTCTTTGCAAGCGAGTTACAATTATTTAGGACAAGGTAGCCGTTTCCCGATAGGATCGGGCTTGGATAAAGGGGTGTATTGGTCTGATTTCTCTGCCATTGGATTAAATTTGGTTGTCCCAATTTTTAATGGTTTTCAAATCAAAGCCAAAGTAAGTCAAGCTGACATTCAGATTCGGGAATTGGAACAAGATATCGTCAACACCCGATTGGGATTGAATTTGGAATATCAAAACGCAAAATCACAAATTGAAAATTCCTATATATCCATCGAAAATCAACAACGAAATGTCGATTTGGCACAAAAAGTAGTAAATAATACCCAAAACAATTACCGTTTGGGGTTGGCTACTTTGACCGATTTATTGGAAGCTGAAAATGCATTGGTCGATGCCAGAAATAATTATTCAAATGCTGTTCTTCAGTTTAAATTGGCTGAAGTACAATTGTTAAAATCAAAAGGAGAATTAAATACACTAAAAGATAACCTATGAAAATCGTGAAAAACATAGTGAGCGTTGTAGTCATACTATTGCTTTTGGGCTGGGGAGCCTTGACTTTAATCAATAACAAAAAGAAGTCGGAAGAAGAAACAAAAGTGGTTGCCAAAGGAATTGATAGCATTTCTGTCAACGTAGCAAAAGTCGAATTTAAAAATATCAATACCGATTATGTTGCCAATGGAACATTTGAACCCATTCAACAGTTAAATTTCCCATCCGAAGTAGGAGGAAAGGTCATTCGCGTTTTGGTCGATGAAGGTAGTCATGTTCGTGTTGGACAAACTTTGGCCGTAATTCGTTCCGATCAACAATCCATCGACTTAACTTCGGCTCAAGCCAATTATCAAAATGCGTTGACGGACAACCAGCGTTTTGAAAATGCATTGAAATCCGGTGGTGTTACACAACAACAAGTTGATATGTCGCGCTTGCAATTGAAAAATGCAAAAGCCCAATTGGACCAAGCCAAAATCAGAGTAGGCGACACCCAAGTGAGAGCCACCATCAATGGGATTGTAAATCAACGCTTTGTTGAACCCGGATCTTTTGTTTCGCCTGGAACCCAAATGTTTGAAATTGTAAATGTTTCAAATCTAAAGTTACGTGTGGAGGTCGATGAAAATCAAATTGTGAAATACAAAGTAGGCGATGTCATCAAAGTAAACGCGAGTGTAATGCCGGATCGTGAATTGGCAGGAAAAATCACTTTCATTGCACCCAAAGCAACTTCCTCTTTGAGCTTTCCAGTGGATATTCAAGTAAGTAATACAGAAAATAACGATTTAAGAGCGGGAATGTATGGAACGGCCGTTTTTTCGTCTGAGGATGATGAAACGCGTTCAAAACCGGTTTTGGTCGTTCCAAGAAATGCGTTTGTAGGAGGTTTAAATAGCCAAGAAGTTTTTGTAGTAAAAGACGGTGTGGTTCATTTGAAGAAATTCTCCATCGGCCGAAACTTCGGAGATTTAGTTGAAGTTTTGGATGGTTTGAAAGAAGGAGAAACCGTCGTAACCAGTGGACAGATCAATCTGAACGACGGTGCGAAAATTAAGGTTATCCAATAATCAAAATGCTTTCGATTTAACCTAAGCTTTTTATAAAAAGAAAAAACAAATGAATTTACCTGAAATATCGATAAAAAGACCCACGCTTATTGTGGTATTGTTTACCATACTTACTTTGGGAGGTCTGTACTCGTATACCCAATTGGGTTATGAATTAATTCCAAAGTTTGAAGTAAACGTAATCACAATTTCAACCGTTTATCCGGGTGCTTCTCCATCCGAAGTAGAAAATACGGTGACCAAAAAGATTGAAGACGCGGTTTCGTCTTTGGAAAATATTAAAAAGTTGGAATCCAAATCCTTTGAAAGTGTTTCATTGGTAATGGTAAGTCTAAATCCCGGTGCGGACACAGACTATTCACTGAATGATGCCCAACGGAAAGTAAATGCAATTTTGGCTGATTTACCGGAAGATGTAGATCCGCCTTCTTTGGTGAAATTCTCGCTGGACGATATGCCGATTGTGACCCTAGCGGCCACTGCCAATTTGAGTAGTGAGGAATTTTATGATATACTCGATAAAAAGATTGAACCCATTATTTCGCGTGTTCCCGGTGTGGCGCAAGTGAATTTAATTGGAGGACAAGAACGTGAGATTCAAGTGAATTTGGATCAGAAAAAATTGGAAGGCTATGGTTTATCCATTCTTCAAATCAACCAAGCGATTCAAATGTCGAATTTGGATTTTCCAACCGGGAATTTAAAAACCAGAGAAAATGAAACCTTAATTCGTCTGTCAGGAAAATTTAAAAGCTTGGATGAACTTCGAAAATTAGTGGTTAGTGATAACAACGGTGTTCAAGTTCGATTGAGCGATGTAGCCGATATTCAAGATTCCCAAAAAGATGTCGATAAAATTGCTCGTTTAAATCAAGAGAGCGCGATTTTGATTCAAGTGATGAAACAATCAGACGCCAATGCGGTGGAAGTGAGCGCAGGTGTAATTGAAGCCGTAAAACAAGTGGAAAGTGATTATGCGAACCAAAACGTACAGTTAAAAATAGCCAATGATACTTCGGAATTTACATTGGCTGCGGCGAATAACGTAATGTTTGATTTATTCATGGCGATTTTCTTGGTGGCCATAGTGATGCTTTTGTTCTTGCATAGTTTCCGAAATGCATTGATTGTGATGATTTCGATTCCTGCATCCTTGATTGCTACTTTCATTGGAATCTATTTGATGGGTTATACCTTGAATTTAATGAGCTTAGTAGCTCTTTCTTTGGTAGTTGGAATTTTGGTGGATGATGCGATTGTGGTTTTGGAAAATATTCACCGTCACATGGAAATGGGAAAAAATAAATACCGAGCGGCCTATGACGGAGCCACTGAAATTGGTTTTACCGTTTTTGCGATTACCTTGGTAATCATCGTGGTATTCTTACCGATTTCAATGAGTAATGACTTGGTTTCAAATATCATTAAACAATTTGCGGTCACCGTTATGATGGCAACTGGATTCTCATTATTAACCTCGTTTACCATTGTTCCTTGGTTGTTTTCACGCTATGGGAAAATGGAAAAGATGGAAGGGAAAACAGCGTATCAACGTTTTATTATGGGCTTTGAAAAACAATTGGAACATTTTACCCATTGGATTTCTGGATTGTTAAAATGGTCTTTGCGTTCACGATTAAATAAGATATTGACTTTGTTAATCGCTGTGGGGTTATTTTTCGGATCGTTTTTATTTGTGGTATTTGGATTTATTGGGGGAGAATTCTTCCCGAAATTAGATAAAAAAGAATTCTTGGTTCAAATTGAATTACCCAAAGATTCCTCTTTGGAACAAACCAACTTTGTGATTCAAGAAGCCGAGAAATATTTACGAGAAAAACCGGAAGTAGTCGATATGATTACCATGGTCGGTCAAACGAGTTCCGGATTTGGTGCGACACAAACTACGTCGTATCAAGGAGAAATCGATGTGTTTTTGAATAAGGAAGAGAAATTTGCCGATAATACGTTTGTATATGCAGCCAAAGTCCGTCGGGAATTGGAAGAGAAATTGGTAAAGGCAAAAGTAAGCACCATGCCGGTGGGAATGATGGGTGCCGACGAAGCACCGCTTCAATTGGTGATCGTTGGTTCTGACTTAGATTCCGCCATGGAATTCGCGAAAAAAGCAGAAGCAGAATTACGAAAAATATCCGGAGCGTCTGAAATCGAACTATCCGTCGAAGATGGAAATCCCGAAATCAACGTTCAAGTAGATCGCGATAAAATGTCGCTCTTGGGATTGGATTTGGGAACGGTGGGTAAAACCATGCAAACTGCATTTAGTGGAAATACGGATGCAAAATACCGTGCCGGTGAATATGAATACGATATCAATATTCGTTACGATCAATTTGACCGATCGAATATCAATGACGTTCGTGAATTAATTTTCATTAACAACAAAGGTCAAAACATCAAACTAAATCAATTTGCAACTGTATTTGAAAGTTCGGGTCCCAGCGTTTTGGAACGTCGTGACAAATCGCCTTCCGTAAACGTGAATGCCCAAGTAGTTGGACGTGCGGTGGGTGACGTGGCTACCGAGTGGGAAGAAGCGTTTTCGAAATTGGAAAAACCAGCGGGTGTGAGTTATATGTGGGGTGGAGATATTGAAATGCAAGAAGATGGATTCGGTACATTGGGAGTTGCTTTGTTGGCTGCGATTATCTTGGTTTATTTGGTGATGGTTTCCTTGTACAACAGTTATGTGCATCCGTTTGTCGTTCTATTCTCGATTCCTTTGTCCTTGGTAGGAGTGATGATTATTTTGGCTTTGACCAACAATACCATCAACGTATTCACCATTTTAGGAATGATTATGCTGATTGGTTTGGTGAGTAAAAACGCGATTTTATTGGTCGACTTTACGAATCATCGTATAGAAGCCGGTGAAACTACTTTCAATGCTTTGGTTCAAGCGAATCATGCGCGACTTCGTCCGATTTTGATGACGACATTAGCGATGGTTTTTGGAATGGTTCCCATTGCGATTGCAAAAGGTGCCGCTGCCGAAATGAACAACGGTTTGGCATTCGTAATTATCGGAGGATTGTTGTCTTCCTTATTCCTAACACTGATTATCGTTCCCGTAGTTTATTCGGTATTCGACAGTATAACCCGTCGATTCGGAAAAACCGTAGAAGTGGATTTCGAAAAGGAATTCCAAGCAGAATACGAACACAGAGAAATAAGCGACGACGGATTTACGCCGAAGCATTAAATTAAATAAAACATAATAAACCAATTTGAAATTCAGAGATTTAATTCTCTGGATTTTGAATTGGTTTTTTTTCTATAAGAAATTCTTCTCAATGTCCCTCAGCGCAAAAATTCTGTGTTTCTCCGCGTGAAACCCACATTTTTTACATAGGTTTTTCTTATATTGTTAATCTCAATAGAATTAAGCCATTTCCTAAAAACATACAAATGAGAAATCTCCTACTCCTAACAACCTTCTTTCTATCCTTCTGGACATTAAACGCCCAAGTCGTCGTTCGACAAGGAGCCTATTCGTCAGGAGCAGCACTTTACAACTGGGATGGGAAAGTATTGCGACAAGGTGCTTATTCGTCTGGAAACGCAATCTGCAATTGGGATGGGAAAGTCATTCGACAAGGAGCGTATTCATCTGGAACGGCACTTTACAATTGGGACTGAAAGGTATTGAGGCAAGGTGCGTATTCCTCCGGAAGCGCATTGTATAATTTCGACGGAAAAGTTATTCGACAAGGCGCCTATTCCTCGGGAACTGCACTCTACAATTTAGATGGAAATGTTTTAAAACAAGGTGCGTATTCGTCGGGTTCTGCTTTATTCAATATGAATGGGAAAATCCCGTCTGCACTGTTGATTTTTATTTCGGAATAGAATGCATGAAATATAAAATTCAGCTAAATTGGATTAAAACCCCAACTTAGGTGAATGATTTTTTAACTTTAGAAAAGTGTAATTTTTCTCCTATTTATAAATCCACAAATACGCCAAAGCTAAATAAGCCTCTGTATCCAACTCCTATTTCAGCAAAGCCACCCCAATTTTTACCGTAGCTTACCCCAATCGGTGTAATTTGGAAATTGAAAAAGGAATCGTTTGAACGTGTAGAGGATTGGGATGCGGAATCAGTTACATCCATATTTATGAAAGTTGCACCAGCGCCCAAAAGCCCATACAGTTTTGTTTTTTCTTTTTTCATGTAATAGTACGTAGTTTCCGCGGCTAGGGTATAGTACGAACTCGCCTGTTCTCCAATTTTCCCCTCTTGATTGATTACATCAAAATCTGAGCGACTGTAAGAGAAAGCAGCACCATAACTCCATCTGTTTTTTGGAGTGTATGCATACGCCAAACGAAATTCGCCCCTGTTTTTGGTTTGTGAGAGATAATTTGAATTAAGTGTAATCGCTGTAAATCCAGTTCCAACTACCTGAAAGATATCTAAGATTTGATTGGTAGAGCCAAGTCCCATTCCGGCGGATAGTTTGTGTTCTTGGGAATACGAATTTGCGCTTAGAAAAATAAGCATACTTAATAAAACGATTTTGTTTTTCATTTGTAGAGAGTTAGAAATTTTATCCGACGAATATAGAAATAGATTTCTGAAATTCAATCGATTCAATCACTACAAATTAAAATAGAAGTGAAATTTACAGGTGAGTAAACTCAAGCGAAATAAGAACTTCATTAGCTCTTATTTATTAATGGGAATTAGTTGATCAAAAGCTAGTCCACTATGTCCTTCTCCTCTTCCCGTTTGCTTTCTGGCTCCATACCATGTAACCACTTTTCCGTTGTACCATCGTGCACGTTGGAATGTGTGGTAAACTGAAATTCAATCGATTCAATCACTACAAATTAAAATAGAAGTGAAATTTACAGGTGAGTAAACTCAAGCGAAATAAGAACTTCATTAGCTCTTATTTATT